>ERZ773245.38-NODE-38-length-168915-cov-5.147696_pt1 | contig 168915 bp, 232 predicted proteins | sample MGYA00580988_ERZ773245 | MGnify/ENA primary metagenome ERZ773245 (study PRJEB29015, sample SAMEA2737792) | human gut metagenome | biome: human gut; feature: human-associated habitat; material: faeces | place: China | collected 2012 ... | reverse complement strand
TGATGATACTTTCAATGCGTATTTTGGAAAGTAAAGAGGAGAGTAATTAATAATGGCAGCTAATAAATATGATGCTAACAGTATATCAATACTGGAGGGCCTTGAAGCGGTAAGAATGAGACCTGGTATGTATATTGGAAGTGTCGGAACAAAAGGTCTTAATCATCTTATATATGAGATTGCGGATAATTCAGTGGATGAACATCTTGCGGGTTTTTGTACACAGATAAATGTAACTCTTAATGATGATGGAACAGCAACTATCAAGGATAATGGACGAGGTATTCCTATCGGAATCCATCCTAAAGCCGGAATACCTGCGGTTGAGGTTGTATTTACAGTACTTCATGCAGGTGGCAAGTTCGGAGATGGCGGATATAAGATATCTGGAGGACTTCACGGCGTTGGTGCATCTGTAGTTAATGCACTTTCTGTATGGCTTGAGGTAGAGATAAGAGTTGATGGTGGTGTGTACAAGCAAAGATACGAGCGTGGAAAAGCAACAGCGCCGCTTGAAAAGATTGGTACATGCAGAAAAAATGATACTGGTACAACTGTTACATTTCTTCCTGATGGAGAAATATTTGAAAAGACAAGATTCAAAGCAGACTCGATAAAGAGCAGGCTTCATGAGACTGCATATCTTAATCCGGGGCTTACAATTGAGTTTGAAGATAAGAGAAAGGGCAGCGAGGATAAGGAAACTTTCCATGAGCCTGACGGACTTAAGGCATATATCAAAGACCTTAACAATGGCAAAGAGACAGTATGCGATATCGTCTACTTTAAGAAGAAGCAGGAAGATATTGAGGTTGAAGTAGCATTTCAGTTTGTTAATGAATTTGAGGAAAATATTCTTGGCTTCTGTAATAACATATACACTCAGGAGGGTGGAACGCATATTACAGGCTTTAAGACCAAGTTTACAATGATTATCAACCAGTATGCGAGAGAACTTGGCATCTTAAAGGATAAGGATGCGAATTTTACAGGTCTTGATGTAAGAAATGGTATGACTGCAGTTGTTGCAGTTAAGCACCCTGCACCAAGATTTGAGGGACAGACCAAGACCAAGCTTGATAATCCGGATGCTGGTACAGTTGTTGCAAATGTAACAGGAGACGAGGTACAGCTTTATTTCGACAGACATTTGGATGACCTTAACGCTGTAATTGCATGTGCTGAAAAATCTGCGAAGATACGAAAAGCAGAAGAAAAGGCTAAGACAAATATGCTTACAAAGCAGAAGTTCTCTATAGACAGCAACGGAAAGCTTGCCAACTGTGAGAGCAAGAATCCGGAGGAATGTGAGGTGTTCATTGTTGAGGGAGATTCAGCTGGAGGTTCAGCAAAGACTGCAAGAAACAGAAGAACTCAGGCAATTCTTCCAATCAGAGGTAAGATTCTTAATGTTGAAAAGGCAAGTATTGATAAGGTACTTGCCAATGCCGAAATTAAGACAATGATTAATTCATTCAACTGTGGATTCTTAGAGGGCTACGGTAATGACTTTGATATTAGCAGATTAAGATATAATAAGATTATTATCATGACTGATGCCGATGTGGATGGAGCACATATTGATACACTGCTTCTTACATTTTTCTACAGATTCATGCCTGAGCTTATTAATCAGGGACATGTATATATTGCTACACCACCTCTTTATAAGGTTGTTCCTAAGAAGGGCGAGGGTGAATATCTATATGATGATAAGGCACTTGAGGATTACAGAAAGAAGCATACGTCAGGAACATTTACACTTCAGAGATACAAAGGTCTTGGAGAGATGGATCCTGACCAGCTATGGGAGACAACTCTTAATCCTGAAACAAGAATTTTAAAGCAGGTTGAGATTGAGGACGCAAGGCTTGCAACTGAGGTTACAGCAATGCTTATGGGTACAGATGTACCACCTAGAAGAGAATTTATATATACGCATGCTAATGAAGCTGAGATTGATGCGTAAAAGCTAAAGGAGTAGAAAATGGCTGAGAAGATTATAAGGACTGAGTATTCTGAGGTTATGCAGAAGTCCTATATAGATTATTCCATGAGCGTTATTACAGCAAGAGCACTTCCTGATGTAAGGGACGGTTTAAAGCCGGTACAGAGAAGAGTGCTGTATGCCATGGACCAGTTGGGGCTTAATTACGACAAGCCTCACAGAAAGTCTGCACGTATCGTTGGTGATACAATGGGTAAATACCATCCACATGGTGACAGTTCAATATATGAGACACTCGTTGTACTTTCACAGGATTTTAAGAAGGGTATGGCTCTTGTTGACGGACACGGAAACTTCGGTTCTATCGAAGGTGACGGAGCTGCCGCTATGCGATATACAGAAGCTAAGTTAAAAAAGTTCACACAGGACGTATATCTTGCTGACCTTGATAAAAATGTTGTGGATTTCGTGCCTAACTTTGATGAGACAGAAAAAGAGCCTGAGGTTCTTCCTGTAAGAGTACCTAATCTGCTTGTAAATGGTGCAGATGGTATTGCGGTTGGTATGACAACTAATATCCCTCCACACAATCTTTCAGAGGTTGTTGATGCAGTATGTGCATATATGGATAATGAGGATATCACAACAGACGAGCTTATGCAGCTCTGCCCTGGACCGGATTTTCCTACAGGCGGAATTGTAATTAATAAAAGCGAGCTTGGTGCAATATATGAGACTGGAACAGGTAAGATTAAGTTAAGAGGCAAGGTCGTATTCGAGCCTGCCAAGAACCGTTCTGAGAAGGACAAGCTTGTTATTACAGAGATTCCATATACAATGATTGGTGCTAACATAGGTAAATTTATATCTGATGTAGTAAGCCTTATAGAAACTAAGAAAACTACCGATATTGTCGACATTTCCAATGAATCTTCTAAGGAAGGAATAAGAATTGTCCTTGAACTTAAGAAGAACGCTGATGTCAAGAATCTTGAAAATCTTCTTTACAAGAAGACCAAGTTGGAAGATACATTTGGCGTAAATATGCTGGCTATCGTTGATGGAAGACCTGAGACCTTAGGTATTAAGGATATAATAAAACACCACATTAATTTCCAGTATGAGCTTGCTACAAGAAAGTACACAACACTTCTTGAAAAGGAGAAGGCTAACAGGGAGATTAAGGAAGGTCTTATAAGAGCATGTGATATTATTGACCTTATTATCGAGATATTACGAGGCAGTGCTAATCTTAAGATGGCTAAGGACTGCCTTGTTAATGGTAATGTTGAGGGAATCAAGTTTAAGTCAGAGCAGTCAAAAAAGCAGGCTGCAGGTCTTGATTTCACAGAGAAACAGGCTGGTGCAATATTAGAAATGCGTCTGTACAAGCTGATTGGCCTTGAAATTCTTAATCTTCAGAAAGAATATGATGAATGTGTCAGGAAGATTGAGAAGTATGAAAAGATACTTGGCAGCAGAAAAGAGATGGCTAAGGTTATCAAGTCTGACCTTCTTAATATTAAGAAGGAATATGGTGTTGCAAGAAGAACTGTAATTGAAGACGGAGAAGCTGCTGTATTTGAGGAAAAGAAGATTCCAGAGATGGAAGTTATGTTTATTATGGATAGATTCGGATATGCAAGAACCATTGATATGGCTGCATTTGAGAGAAATAAAGATGCTGTATTTAATGAGAACAAATATGTCATTCCGGTAATGAACACAGATAAAATCTGCATATTTACTGATACGGGAGATCTGCACCAGTTAAAGATAAAGGATCTGCCATTCACTAAGTTCAGAGATAAAGGCACACCGATTGATAATCTGTGTAACTATGACAGCTCTAAGGAGATAATTGTGTACATTACTCCATTTGAACGACTTAAGAATCAGAAAATGCTTTTTGTCACAAGACAGGGAATGATGAAGCTTGTTGACAGCGAAGAATTCCAGGTGGCAAAGCGTACAGTTGCATGTACAAAATTAGCAGATGACGACAAGCTAATCGGAATGTATTCAACAGACGCAAGAGTAGAGATTTATTCAAAGTTCTCACTTGATGGAGAAATCAAGGAAGAAGAGGTTGTCGAGAGCAACCAGAATGTAATTGTACAGACAGAAAACGGAGTGTTCTTAAAGTTCCCATTAACAGACATTCCAATGAAGAAGAAGAGTGCTGTTGGCGTAAGAGGAATCAAGCTTTCAAAAGATGATTATATAGAAGATGTATTCCTGCTTACAGAAGGTGACGAGTTCACAATGGAATATAAGGGCAAGAGTATCAGCTTTGCAAAGATGAAGACGGCACACAGAGATACTAAGGGGACTAAGATAAGAGTGTGATTTTAACGGTTGGGGAGTCGAAGAAGTGCTTCACACTATCACAACTAAGGTAAGCGGTTCTAGTGGCTGTAAATGCCGCCATAACACCCACACGGACAGCTTACAATTTAGTTGTAACAGTGTGAAGCACTTCTTCGACATGACAACCGATAAAAAAGTATATTTTTCTAAAATATAAATGGATAGTTAGTTAAATTGTTTTTGGGTTGGCGAGACTACATTTGAAAGAATAATTTGACCAGCGAGGTCACTTTGTTAGTCAGAAAATGGTATGGGATTATCCATACCATTTTTTAAATACTGGAGACATATGGCATGAAACAAAATCGGTACTTCGCGGTGGTAGTGTCTGTGAGTTAAGCGTTAGCGACAACGGAATGTAAGCTTACCGTGTGGGTGTTAATGCCGCTATATACAAAAGTTCGGTGCAGGAAATCTCGTTCAAGCGAAGCGCGTTTGATTTCCTACACCGTAATAAACTCTGTATATGGCGGCATTTACAGCCACTAGGTCAGCTTACCTAAAGTTGGCACTAATGCTTAACTCACAGACTGTATAACCCCGAAACTAATTCTCATCCATATATTTATCATATATAGCAATAACCTTATTCATAACCTCCGGTCCCGGAGCACCAAGAGTAAGTCTCTTATCTACACAAGTCTGAAGGCTGATAGCCTCGTAGATATCTTCATCAAATACAGGGCTTACAGCCTTATATTCATCAAGTGAAAGGTCATCAAGTGCTATATTCTTCTCAATACACATAAGAACAAGCTGGCCGACAATACCGTGGGCTTCTCTGAAAGGAACCCCCTTCTTAACAAGATAGTCAGCAGCATCAGTAGCATTAGTGAATCCGTTCTTTGCTGAAGCTTCCATTCTCTTGTTGTTGAATTTCATAGTATCAATCATGCCCTTGAAAAGGCTGATGCAGCCCTTAGCTGTGTCAAATGCGTCAAATGATAATTCCTTATCTTCCTGCATATCTTTGTTGTAAGCAAGAGGAATACCCTTCATTGTTGTAAGGAGACTCATAAGAGCACCATATACTCTGCCTGTCTTACCTCTTACAAGCTCTGCGATATCAGGGTTCTTCTTCTGAGGCATAATAGAGCTTCCTGTACTGAAAGCGTCATCAAGTTCAATGAATCTGTATTCGTTAGAATTCCAGATGCATATTTCCTCAGAGAAACGGCTTAAATGCATCATGATAGTTGATAATGCAGATAAGAATTCAATAAGGTAATCTCTGTCAGAAACAGAATCCATGCTGTTGAGTGTTGGTCCGTAGAAACCAAGGAGAGAAGCAGTAAGTTCTCTGTCTAATGGATAAGTTGTTCCTGCAAGTGCACCTGCACCAAGAGGACAGTAATTCATTCTTTCATATATATCGTGAAGTCTGCTTCTGTCGCGCTTGAACATTTCGAAATATGCACCGAAATGATGAGCAACAGTAACAGGCTGTGCCTTCTGAAGATGAGTAAATCCAGGCATGAATGTATGAGTGTTTTCTTTCATGATTCTTAAGATAACAGCCATAAGCTCTTTAAGCTCAGCATCAGTATTAAGAACTTCCTGTCTTGTGAAAAGTCTCATATCAAGAGCAACCTGGTCATTTCTGCTTCGTCCTGTGTGAAGTCTCTTTCCGGCATCACCGATTCTCTCAATAAGAGTAGCCTCCATAAATGTATGGATATCCTCGTATTCATCAGTGATTTCAAGCTTTCCTGATTCAATATCAGCAAGAATTCCCTTAAGACCTTCTACAATCTGCTCACTTTCGCTTTCAGGAATAATTCCCTGCTTGCCGAGCATAGTAGCATGTGCAATACTTCCTTCAATATCCTGCTTATAGAACTTCTGGTCAAATGAAATTGATGCATTGAAGTTGTTAACAAGCTCATTAGTTTCTTTGGTGAATCGTCCACCCCATAATTTCATTTATAAATCCTCCTTGAATTAAATATCTGTATTTTCTTCATTAAAATTATCTTCGTCATCTTCAATAGAAGAGAGAAGACTGTCAGTAAGTTCATCATCAATATCAGGTGATTCGAGATTCTCGAAATCATCCATATCATCAAGAATAGAACTTTCTATATTATCATCAGACAGTTTCTTAATGTCTTTGTCAGTAAGAGACGGATCATCAAGATATTTTCTGATAACTGACGGGAAATGTGTCATATTTACTTTTCCTGCTTTAATAAAGCGGCTGGCAAGATAAATGCCAATCAATATAATAATGCAAAATGTAGTAATAACGCAACCCAATATTAAATTAACAGGACGATATTTTAATACAACAGTGTGAGTTCCGGCACTTACGTCAACACATAACAATGCATTTTCCCAGGCATAAGTATCAGCCTTCTTGCCATCAATATACACAGACCAGCCACCATCGTATGGAATAGAGAATAATATTGCTTTGTCTGAGGAAGCAGTAAGAGTTCCTGTGAACTTTGTATCTGTATATTTTTCAACCTGATAGCTTTCTGAGTTAAGTTTATTGTATGCTCTGATGAATTTATCTTCATCAAGTGTGTATACAGAAAGATTCATTCCGCCGGTATCAGAAGTTACTTCGACAGTATCTGTGTCATGTACATAACCAATATCAAGAATCCGGTTATTGCTCTTTATATTATTGTAGGTGTAAGTGGTTGTGTTATTAATAGTAACAGTTACAGAATCAACAGATTTATTTGCAACTGACAGGTACATATGACCACTTTTTGCCGGTGTGATGATACAATCGGCTTCAGTAGGGAATGAGGTAGTATATTCAAATACATCACTTATTCCGGTAAGAGATTGAATGAGAAGATTCTGGTTCTCAATACCATTGTTATTCTTGGCCATAACAAGGTCATAGGCTGTTGAACTGTTAATCGCATAACCAATAGGAAGCGTGTAATTATTCTTATACACAAATTCACCATCGCTGCCTGTATAATAATTTCTTATATCACTCTCAACTAAAAGGCGGTTAGAAATAGTGTATTTTACAGAGAAAAGAGAATCCGTAACAGCGGTAAGACCATTGCAGCCATATGCATTAGTTGAATTTTCCATTCCTATAAGGTTGTAAAGCTTTGACATCCCTGCATTGCATGTTGATGAAAAGGTTGAAACAGTTCTGTAATTATGCCATGCACCATCATTCTTAGAACGCGCACCAAAAAGCTTATCCATTCTATAGAAGGATGTGTCATTATCAGATACGGTTTTTGTAACAGTCTTTACGGCATCATAATCAAGAAGATATGATGTACGGCTTGTTGTTCCAATACCGGTTGCATCCATATTCAGTGTACATTCAATGATTGATACTGAGAATGCAAGCATAAGAACAACAGGAATTTTGAGCCTGGCGTTGTTATGAATAAACATTAACAGACCATATATAAGAATAAATATTCCACTTATATATATACTCTTAAATGAATATTCAGTCTCAGAGTTAATAAAAAGTTCTTCCATAATAAGCAGAAGACCAATTGCAATCCATAATGATGCACCAAGCTGCTTGTTAGTAGAATTCTTAAGATTAATAACAGCTTCATAGCACATTGCAAGCAGGAAGAATATATATATGAATGACTGTCTGCAAGGCAGGCTGTTAGGAAAATGCATACCATGCCATATATAGTTAGGTATATTTAAGTTAAATGCTGTCAGGAAGATAAGCAGGATGACACATTTGCCAATCTTTTCACGTGCATTGACTTTGCTGCACATAACATAAAGCGGTAGCAGTACAAAAACAGCAACGCCGCAGTATATGTTAGGCAGATGATCCAGTCCTAAATGAACCGGAATGTTGATAAGCTGTCTTGTGAGCATTGATAATATGCTGAAATAAGAAATAAGCTTATCAGGGAATGTCGTGTCGCTTGAGGCTGAAAGTGAAAATGTATAGAATTCAGGCAGAAGAAGACACGCTCCCAGTCCACCGGCAAGCAGTGAATATACACAGAAATTAATAAATTTCTTCACATACTGCATAGGGCTTTTAATACCGTTATAAGCAATCATAAGAACAACATAGTAAATCACTACTGAAAGGCATACCATGATTGCAATATAATAATTAGTAAATATACATAATCCGAGAGTTATGCAATAGAATATGCAACGGTTCTCATTAACAAGTCGTTCAAGTCCAAGCATGATAAGTGGAACAAGAATAACACAGTCAAGCCACATGATATTCCAGCTGTATGCCGCAATGAAGCCGGACATACCATAGAACATACCGAATATGGCAGCAATAACATGCTTGTTATTATTGTGTTTGGTAAGATAATACGTTAAAGAAAGACTGCTGCCAGCTATCTTAAGTATTATAAATGCATTCATTATCTCTATAGTGTATTTTTGTGGGAAAAGTGCAACGAACCAGTTAGATGGACTTGCAAGGTAATATGCGAACAGAGATGTGAAGTTAGTTCCCATTCCTATATCCCATGAGTAAGCAAGACTTTCACCATTTCTTATCTTGTGCCACAGTTCTGAAAAGAATGGTGCATACTGATGGTACATGTCAGACCTCAGATAACATTCGTTTCCCCATGGGAATATGCCTCTTGTATAGTACAGTGCCATCATCATTATAACTGGAAGTACAAAGGCAGCAAGATATGTAAAGTTAGAATTAAGAATTGATTTCTTTGATGAATTCATGGCTTCCCTCCCTTAGCCGGTAATAGTAACATTTTACCAAAGAACGAAAAAAGTGTAAACAATTATAGGCAAATTAGGCTTGTATTCGATAGTACAATTTTGTAAAATAGAAAAGTACGCAAAAGGAATCTCCAAAGGGTAATGCTTAAGGAGAGTGTACATGGAATACAGACAATTATATAAAAAACACAAAAGGGCTGTACAATACGGAATATGTGCAGTTTTTCTGATTATAACCGGATCAGTATATCTGGCAGGAAGAAAGAATGCTTCAGTTTCAGAGAATACATTTGCAGATAATGTCGTATCAAGTAGTATAGAAGACAGCTGGCATATGGAAAGTGAATCATCAGTTGAAGACATATATGTGTATATATGTGGTCATGTTAATTCTCCAGGTGTTGTAAAGTGCCTGAAGGGAACAAGGCTGTATGAAGCAGTGGCAATGGCTGGTGGAGCTGATGATTTGGCTGATATGTCTGCAGTTAATCTTGCAGCACTTGTCGCTGATGGGGAAAGGATATATATTCCGGCATATGGAGAGGATATTTCTGTTATAGAAGAACAGACAGAGGGGATTGTTAATATTAATAAAGCTACAGAAAGTGAGCTTATGACACTGCCGGGAATTGGAAGTTCAAGGGCGGCAGATATAGTAAGATACAGGACAGATAATGGCAGATTCCAGACAATAGAAGATATAATGAAAGTGTCTGGAATTAAGGAAGCAGCATTTAATAAGATAAAGAATTATATTTGCGTATGATAAGATGCATATGCAAAGAGAGTAAAAGGAGTAGATTATGGCAGGCAGAGTTTTAGTTGTTGATGATGAGAAAATGATTGTTAAGGGACTTAAGTTCAGTCTTATGCAGGATTATAGTGTTGTAGACTGTGCATATGATGGTGAAGAAGCTCTCGAGTATGCTAAAAACAATGAATATGACATAATCCTTCTTGATATTATGCTTCCCAAGCTTGATGGATTATCAGTATGCCAGCAGATAAGAGAGTTTTCAGATGTGCCTATAATTATGCTGACAGCTAAAGGCGATGACATGGATAAGATTCTTGGCCTTGAGTATGGTGCAGATGATTATATTACAAAACCATTTAATATTCTTGAAGTTAAGGCGAGGATGAAAGCTATTTTAAGAAGAAATGCTGTGACAGAGAAGAAAGCAGCAAAGAGCAATATTATTAATGCGGGTGATATGAAGATAGATTGTGACAGCCGTAATCTGTATATTGCAGGAAGACCTATTAATCTTACTGCTAAGGAATTTGATCTTCTTGAATTGTTAGCAGTTAATCCAGGAAAGGTATACAGCAGGGATAACCTTCTTAAAGCTGTGTGGGGACAGGATTATTCAGGTGACGGCAGAACGGTTGATGTCCATATGAGAAGACTTCGTGAGAAGATTGAAGATAATCCGAGTGAACCAAAGTATGTTCACACTAAGTGGGGAGTAGGTTACTATTTTAATGTTTAATAAGATTAAAAAAAGAAATGACCATAGGAAAATCTTTTTTGACAGGGAGTTTCAGTCATTTTTCAGGTTCATAAATAAATATTCAACAAGACAGTTCGCAGTTATAGCGGTAATAGTTGCAACAGCGGTAATATGTACATTTGAAGGCTTTGAGTATATTTACAGGCAGTCTGTAATTACAAGACAGACTGCGGTTATTCAGAATGAAGCGGTTCTCATTGCAGCAGAATATTCTAATTATGAAAGTCTTGAAGCAGCTGAGAATAATGATATGAACAGCAGACTCAGCAGTTATTCGGCACTTAATCAGATAAGAATAAGAATTGTTAATCTTAATTATGTTGTCAGTGTTGACACATATTCTATTGACACTAACAAGACAATTCTTAATCCAAGAGTATTCGATATATTCAGTAATCATAAGAACAGTTCCGGTTATGATAAGAAAACAGGTAATATACAGGCAGCGGTTCCGGTATACAATGATTCGGGTAAATTTATCGCTGTTCTTGTGGCTGATCTTGATTACACGGAGATAGATGCAATGTTTCACGATGTGAACAGTCAGAATAATAATATTAAACTGGTTATTATAACAATATGTCTGGCGTTACTTATCGTAGGCATATATTTTCTTAACCGGCCTATAAAAAGGGTACTTGATATTGTTTCAAATGTAAGTGCAGGGCATACTGATGAAAGAATCCCTGTCAGGGGTTATACCGAAATACGTGAGATTGCAGATGATTTTAATAATATAATGGACAGAGCTAATGAAACAGACCAGTCCAGAGCAGAATTTGTTTCGAATGTGTCACATGAATTAAAGACACCTATAACATCAATTAAAGTATTGGCGGAGTCTCTTAATACACAGGAAAATGTGCCAATAGAAGTGTATCAGGAGTTCATGCAGGATATTGTAAGTGAAATAGACAGAGAAAGTAAGATTATAGAAGATTTACTTACTCTTGTCAGAATGGATAAATCTGTTGCAACACTTAATGTTACATCTGTTAACATGAATGATTTGTTAGAGATGACCCTCAAGAGAGTTAAGCCATTAGCACAGAAAAAGAATATTGAACTGCTTTTTGAAAGTTTCAGACCGGTTGTTGCACAGATTGATGAAGTTAAGATGACACAGGTTATATCCAACCTTGTTGAGAATTCTATCAAATATAATGTCGAAGATGGATGGGTACATGTTTCACTGAATGCAGATTATCAATATTTTTATATAAGAGTTGAAGATTCAGGAATAGGAATACCAGAGGAAAGTATTAATAAAATATTTGAAAGATTCTACCGGGTAGATAAGGCAAGGTCGCGTGAAACGGGCGGAACAGGACTTGGACTGGCTATTGTAAGAAACATAATTCTTATGCATCATGGAACTATTAAGGTTCATAGTGAGGAAAATATAGGAACAACATTTACAATGAGAATACCTCTTAATTATGTTGAAAACCAGCAGTAATGCAGATGAAAGTATGCCAGTGGACATATTCATAAGCTGTTAAGAATAACAGGATAGGAAAGGAGCAGTTATGATGGGACATGTAAGGAAAGCTATTATGAAATTGACATTCGTTATAATTGTTATTGCAGTAACATTTGTAACTGTTTCATGTTCTTCGCAGAAGAAGGGAACAGCATATTCTGTATATTTTCTTAATGAAGACGGAACATCACTAACTGAAGGCAGGGTATACATCGAAAGTCAGGATGCTGTTTCAGTTGCAAATGAACTCCTTGAAAAAATGAATGTTGCAAAAGGCAGGCATACAAGCATAATTAAGCCGGTGTCTGTATCGCAGCCAACGGTTGAAATTAATGGAATATATGCAGGGGTCTATTATGACAGCTCTTATTATGGAATGAAACCAGGTACGGAAGTACTTTACAGGGCAGCAGTTGTTAAAGAATTGTCACAGATAAGCGATGTCCTGTATGTAAGATTTTATGTTGATGGTAAGGATGCTGTGTATGAAGATGGAACAGTCATAGGTAATATGAGTGATGAGGATTTTGTAGATACACAGGAAGGTGCTATGGCTGATGTGAAGTGGAAGACGATTAATCTGTATTTTGCTAACAAGTCAGGAGATGCCCTTGTAAAGAACAGCAAGAGAATCTGTTATAATAAGAATGTATCTGTTGAGAAGGTTGTAATGGAACAGCTTATTAAAGGAACAACAGAGTCAGGATGTTACCAGAGTATTCCGTCGAATACCAAGCTGCTTAGTATATCTGTTGTCGACAGGATATGTTATGTTAATCTCAGTCAGGAATTTGCAACAGATATGGTTAATGCAAAGAGTAATGTAACTATATATTCAATTGTTAATTCCCTTTCAGGACTGGAGGGAATTGATGGCGTTAAGATACTTGTCAATGGGAATTCTAATCTGATGTATAGAGATGTAATCAGCCTTGATACAGTATTTCATATGAATAATGAACTTGTAAAAAAAGATTTATCTGATAATTAATGGTCGTTTCTGGAAAGGATATTATTGAAGAGACCATTTTTTGTGGCAGCAGTTATGAGCATTGCTGCAGTATATTTGTCATTATATGCCAAGCCATATATCGTTATTATAGTAGGAATAATGGTGTTTACCGGATTCCTTATATATCTTAAGAAAACAGGAATTCCTGGTTTTTATGTGATTTTTATCATGATGTTTCCAATTATGTGCCTAAGAACTGAAGTAAATATGGAAAAGCTATGCTATCAGGGGCAATTGTCAGATAAAACACATATTGCTTATGTAAATGGATACATAGCAGATATTAAACAGTCAGAAAACGGTTATGCGGTGTATATAAGAAATGCCTTTGTTATGCCGGATTCATTGGGCAGGCAGTTTAAAAGCGGTTTGGTAGTATACTCAGAAAAAAGATTTGCCAATCCAGGAGATGAAGTTAAGATTAAAGTAACATTAAAGGATTTTAACATACCATCTAATGAAGGGCAGTTTAATGTCAGAAAATATTATACATCACTTGGATTTAATTATTGTGCAGATTTGTCAGATGTTGTGAATGTACAATCTGGAAGCAGTTATATTTCCAGCATTTACAGATTTGCAGATTCTATAAAAAATATTTACCAAAATGCATATTCTGAGCAGAATGCTGGAATTATGCAGTCAATTGTGCTAGGTGACAGGTCAGGGCTTGATGATGTTGTTAAGAGAATGTATCAGAAGAATGGAATTTCCCACATTTTGGCAATAAGTGCACTTCACGTTTCGCTTGTTGGAATGTTTATATATGACTGGTTAAAAAAGAGAATTGGGAGAATTGCATCTGCATGTTTTAGTACATTTCTTATAATTTCATATCTGTGCATGACAGGTTATAGTGCATCTGCCAGCCGTGCTGTAATAATGATTCTTGTATATATGCTGGCAGACGTGCTTGGGAGAACCAGTGATATGGCTAATACATTAGGGATAGCAAGTGTTATTCTTCTGTGGATTAATCCATATAATCTTATAAATTCAGCTTTTTGGTTGTCATTTCTTGCTGTGGCAGGAATTATATATATTAAACCCATACTGTCTGATGATAAAACTATTCTTATATATATAAGACGTCCTGATAAAAAGAATGCAGGAATTTTTCAATTAATTTTATTCAGAATCGCAGATTCGGTTATTACAGGCATGTGTGTTACAATTGCGACACTTCCGGTAATTCTTATTATATCTGGGCAGATTCCTGTAATAAGCCTGTTTCTTAATGTTATAGTAATTCCACTTATGTCGTTGATAATGATAAGCGGTATATTTACGGGAATTGCTGGCATGCTATCTCTTGAAGCAGCATATTTTTTTGCGGGAGCAGGTGGATATATTCTTGATTTTTATTATAAGCTGTGCAGTTTGTCATCACATTTTAAATATGCAGTCATTGTTACGGGAACCCCTGATACTGTAAGGGTGTTTTTATATTTTGCGGTTTTAATTATATGGATATGTGTGCATATTATATTGATGAATAAAAAAATTGATGCTGTATGTATTGCTTTATTAGTGTGTGTGCTGACAGGGCTGCATTACAATATTAATTCAGACATGAAGATTGCCATGCTTGATGTTGGACAGGGGGATTCAATTGTCATGCATACTAAGGAGGGCATGAATGTATTGTTTGACGGAGGAAGCACAAGCAAGAAGAATGTTGGGAGATATACCATATATACTTATCTTAAATATTGCGGGGTAAGAAGTCTCGATTATGTGTTTATAAGTCATCCGGATAAAGACCATGTTAATGGAATATATGAATTGATTGAACTGTGTGATAACACATTTGAGATAGGTACTGTTGTACTGCCGGGAATCAGTCGGGCTGCGGCAGTAAAGAAGCAGGCTGATGATGATATGTCGAAGTTAGAGAGGATATTGAAAAATGCTGGGATTAATGTTGTTTATGCTGATGCAGGTGACTGTATTAAATCGGGAGAATTCTCGGTTGAGTGTATGCACCCATGCGAGGGTTACAATTACGAGTCAGCTAACGACTATTCTGCTGTATATCTTGTGGAATATGGAGATTTTTCTATGCTTATGACAGGAGATGCAGAAAAGAAAGCGGAAAAGTGTATTATTGAGGATGTCAATAGTATGACAGGGGATGCTGGCGAACCGGCACGGCTTGTGTCAGTTAATATATTGAAAGTCGGACATCATGGAAGTAAGGGGGCAAGTTCAGAAGAATTTTTAAGTTATGTAAAGCCTGAAACTGCATTGATATCTTCTGGAGCAGGTAATTCATATGGACATCCTCATACGCAGACTTTACAGAGATTATCGGGGATTGGAGCAAAAGTGTATAGGACAGACGAAAGTGGAGAGATTGCGGTGCGTGTCAGGGATGGTTCGTATAAAATTGAGGTATTTAAAGCTTTGTAAGAATAGAACTGTGAAGGTGCTGGGATATGAGAAAATATTTTTCAACTTGAACCACTTGTACATATCTGATACTATTGTTTAAGATTAGAAACGGAGGCAGCAGGTTTGAAGGTCATAAGTGATGATATTAAAAAGGGCGAATTTAAGAGTGTATATCTTCTGTATGGAGAGGAAGAGTATCTTAAGAAGCAGTACAGAGACAGATTAAAGAATGCTATAGCTGGTGACGATACAATGAATTATTCATATTATGATTCGGATAATGCCAGCGTTAAGGATATAATTGATGTGTGTGAAACACTGCCTTTTTTTGCCCAGAAGAGACTTGTTATAATGGAAAATACCGGTTTTTTGAAAAGTTCTAATGACGAGCTTGCAGATTATATTAAGCATATTCCTGATTATCTTGTTATTGTTATGGTAGAAAAAGATGTGGACAAGCGTAATAAGGTATATAAGGCGGTTGATTCTGTCGGGTATGTATGCGAGATGAAGCCACAGACAACTGCTACTCTTGAAAAATGGATAGCGGGGCTTCTTGCTAAAGATAATCTTAAAATAAGCCGTGAAGCCTGTGATTTGATACTTGATAAGACAGGTGCAGGCATGGATTATATAAAGCAGGAGATAGAGAAGCTTGTTAGCTATTGTCAGGGAAGGGATGTTGTGACAGTAGAAGATGTAGAGAAAGTATGCACAACACAGACAACAAGTCATATATTTGATATGATAAGTGCAATCGCGAATAAGAAACAACAGCAGGCGCTTGATTTATATTATGACTTACTGGAATTAAAAGAACCTCCTATGAGAATACTTTATCTTATAGTAAGACAGTTTAACGGAATACTACAGGTAAAAGATCTTATGTCAAGGGGAATTTCAGGTAAAGAGATTGCATCAAAGATAGGAGCAGCACCATTTGTTGCCAGCAAATATCAGGCACAGGCAAAATATTTTGAGATGAATACACTGTTGGATGCATTGAATGAATGTGCGAAGACAGAAGAAGCAGTTAAGCAGGGAAGGCTTAATGACAGGCTGGGAGTAGAACTTATTATAATTAAATACAGCAAATAAAAAAGAACCCGGTGCGAGTGGGTGTCAGCACCGGGTTCTTTAAATTATTAAAATTCTTATTAAGCCATTGCGTTAACAGCTTTAGTAATGTGAGATACTTTTCTTGCAGCAGCGTTCTTGTGGAAGATTCCCTTAGAAGCAGCCTTCTCGATCTCAGCTATAGCAACAGGGAGAGCTTCGTTAGCAGCAGCCTTGTCACCAGCAGCAACAGCAGCCTCTACCTTCTTGATATAAGTCTTAACTCTAGACTTAACAGCCTTATTTCTCTCAGCTCTTACCTGACTTGTAATTACTCTCTTCTTAGCAGATTTAATGTTAGCCAATCCGTACACCTCCAAATCATAATTCAATAATAATATCTGTTTCGCATTAAAGCCGGACACGGACGATCTAATGTAAACATACTCACACATTTTATAGTACAAACATCTATATGTCAAGAACTAAATGAAGATTTTGGTATAAAAATTTCGTTTTTCTGCACAATATGTTGGGGAGGTGATGTGAAAAATGGATAATATAGTTGTAAGAACTGACCTTGCAGTAGAAGCAAATGAAGAAGCAATGAATGGAACAGGAAAGCTGCGGGGGATAAGATTAAGAGAAAGCAAAAAATCAAGGATGGGTGTGAAAGTCACAGAATTGCAGGTGACAAATCATTTGGGCGAAGCCGCGATAGGAAGACCCAAAGGAACTTATCTTACTATAGAGGCAGATGATATTACAGGTGGGGACGAAGAATATGCAAAAGAGGTTATATCGACACTGGCAGGCTATATATTTAAGCTCTTAAAGCGCATGAATAAAAATGTCAAACCAGAAAAGCTTCTTGTCATAGGGCTTGGAAACAGAAATATAACATCAGATTCATTAGGCCCTGAGGTTGTAGATAACATTAGTATTAATATAAGTGATGGAGAGGAGACAGGAGTATGCACACTTAGTCCGGGAGTTATGGCACAGACAGGTATTGAGACTGCCGGAATTATTAAAGGTGTTGTAAGCCAGATAAAGCCGGATGTATGCATAGCAATAGACGCTCTTGCTGCAAGAAGTGTTAACAGATTAAATAGTACCATACAGCTTTCTGACCAGGGAATTAATCCCGGCTCAGGTGTTGGAAATCACAGAATAGGAATAACAAAAGATAATATAGGTGTTCCGGTGCTTGCAATTGGAGTGCCTACTGTTATAGACGCGGAAGGCATTATTCAGGGAGCAGGAAAAATGTATGTAACCCCAAAGGACATTGATTCAGACATTAGAAACATAAGTATCATAATATCCAAAGCAATTAACCGTGTTGGTGTTCATATTCATGGCTGATGTGAATACAATATAATGGTAATGCAAAGCAAGGAGGATGTATGAGTGATAGAAAGTACAGGCCTGTGTATATGTTTATATTCATGGGCTTAATGCTTATGGTAATAATGATGAATTATAGTTTTAATCTAATATATTATATTCAGAACAGAATTTATGAAAATGCAGTTAAGACATTGTTTCCTGTAGAAACATATTTTGAAGACAATTATGATGAAAATGCAGGTTCTGTGTGGGTTGATTCGGAATATATGTTTAGCATGGCTGAGGAGGATAAAAAACCTGCTACACAGACGGATGAGGGGGTCGTGGAGGCAGGTGCTGCAGTCTGCCCCTGGCCTTTACAGGAAAATGCAGCTGGAAATGTTTATAATATTGCAGATTTAAAGAATTATGATTTTCTTATGAAGTTCTATACGGTCACATCCATCACAAGCCTGACAACACAGATAATGCGTCCAGAGGAATTTCTGGCAAAAGACCTGTCGTTGGAGAAAAATGCAGATTTACCGCAGATACTTATATTTCACACACATTCACAGGAGGGATTTGTGGATACAGTTGAAGGAGATACATCTACAACAATAGTCGGTGTTGGAGATTATCTCACGGATATACTCACTAATACATATGGTTACAATGTTTATCATGATACAAGTGTGTATGATTATGTTGATGGAAAGCTTGACAGAAGCAAGGCTTATACATATGCAGAAGAAAATGTGGCAAAAATACTGGAAGAAAATCCGTCAATTGAGGTTGTAATAGACCTTCACAGGGATGGGGTTCCGGATACTACAAGACTTGTAACTGAAGAAAAAGGTGTAACAATGTCAAAGGTAATGTTTTTTAATGGAATAAGCTACAGCAAGGCAAAAGGAGATATAGGCTATCTTTACAATGCCAACAGGGATGACAATCTGGCAATGAGTCTTCAGATGTATCTTTTAGGAGAAGCGTATTATCCCGGGCTGTTACGGAATATTTATATTAATGCATATCGTTACTGTCTGCATATGAAGGGCAGGTCGATGCTTATAGAAGCAGGAGCACAGACTAATACAAGTACAGAGGTTAAAAATGCGATGATACCAGTGGCAGATATGCTTGACAGATTGTTGAGGGGTGAGAAGGCGTATACACAGTGACGCGAAGCGCATCTTGTTTTTACCTCACATTTTCCCTATAATGGGCGGTGGAGATATCCTGTCGCCCATTCCACCACACACGATAGTGTAAAATGGCATATGAAATTAATGTATGAATGGGGCAAAAACCTATTAAAGCTGATAAAGGTGATGAAATAGTAGGTAAAGGAGGTAAAATATGAGTAACAACATTTTAGCACATTTACAGCCACAAGCTGTCTTTAAATATTTTGAACAGATATGTGCAATTCCACATGGTTCTGGTAATGTGAAGCAAATAAGTGATTATCTGTGTGAATTTGCAAAAGAAAGGAATCTGTGGTTTAAGCAGGACGAAAGTTATAATGTAATAATCAAGAAACCTGCCAGTGATAGTGAAAGCAAGGCGGCACCTGTTATTTTGCAGGGACATATTGATATGGTTGCCGTCAAAACGAATGATAAGGTTAAAGATATGGAAAAAGAAGGTCTTGATCTTTATATAGATGATGGCTATGTCAAGGCTGACAGGACAACCTTAGGTGCAGATGATGGAATTGCAGTTGCGTATGCGCTTGCTATATTAGACAGCAAGGATATGTGTCATCCGCCGATTGAGGCTGTGTTTACGGTAGACGAGGAAATTGGAATGCTTGGCGCAGAGGCAATTAATACTGACTGTCTTGAAAGCAAAATTATGCTTAATATAGATTCTGAGGAGGAGGGAATATTCCTTTCAGGATGTGCAGGAGGAGCAACTTTAAAGGCTTCTTATCTATTGAAAAAATCGGACATTACAGGAACACAGATGTCTATTAAAATTAATGATCTTACAAGCGGACATTCTGGAACAGATATAATATGCCAGAGAGCTAATGCTAATATTCTGATGGGACGTCTTCTTTTTTCTGTTAAAGAATATGTGAATATTGTAAGCATGTCGGGTGGTGAAAAAGATAATTCTATAGCTCCATTTGCTGATGCGGTTATAATGACACAGGAAGCAGATAAGGTTACGGAGCTTCTCAACAATACTGCAAATGTTTTGAAAGAGGAGTATTCGGTTACCGACCCACAGCTTACTATCATGGTAAATTGTGAAGGTGAAGGCAGTGCTTTGGCATGTGATGATGCGACAACACAGATGCTTATAAATGTGCTTAATTTTATACCTGATGGTGTTGTTAAGATGAGTAATGATATCAAGGGGCTGGTGCAGACTTCACTTAATCTGGGTGTTACAGAGCTGGCTGAGAAAACATTTGCAGCAACCTACTTAATAAGGAGCAGTTCGCAGAGTGAAAAAGAATATCTTACAGATAAGGTTGGAAAAATGACTGAATATCTTGGTGGAACTTATGAACTTAAAGGTGTTTATCCAGCATGGGAATTTAAGAAGAATTCTGCAATCAGGGATATGTTGTGTGAATCTTATAATAGACTTTTTAATAAAGAGGCTTTGGTGGAAACAATGCATGCAGGTGTTGAATGCGGTATTATGGCTGCAAAGATTGATGACCTTGACTGTGTATCGTTTGGCCCTGATATAATTGATATCCATACTGTAAAAGAAAAATTGGATATTGCTTCGACACAAAGGACATGGGAGCTTATAACTGACGTTTTAAAACAGTTGGCATGAATAATTGAATAATACTATATATTGTGTTAGTCGTATCTGGTAAAATGAGCTGAAAAAAGCTTTTTTTATACCAGATACGACATTTTTTATACCAAATGCGACATAAACTCAACAGAACACGACAAAACATATAGAATACTATATATATTGTTGACAGATATTTGCTATTAATATACTATATTACTTGTACAAAACATTTATTAAATTCCGTGCGCAGGGGGATAGGAAACATTTGAAAGGAAAAGGTATATGGAGTATAAGGAATTTGTGGAATATATTAAGATGAATGCAGGGTATATAGCTGGAGAAGGTGGTAATATTACTATTAATCATGTGATTAAGAATAATGGCTGTGAGATGGATGGGCTTGTTATTATGGAGAAGGGGAAAGACATCGCGCCAACTATATATCTGGACAGCTTTTATGAATTGTATACGAATGGTGAGAATATTAAGAACATAATACGACAGATAGAGCTTATATATGAGCAGAATAAGAATAATGTTACATTTGATGTGAATATTCTTAAACATTTTGACACTATAAAGGACAAGATTGTTTATAAGGTTGTCAATTACAGGAGTAATGAAAAACTGCTCGAACAGGTGCCGCATAAGAGAATACTTGACCTCGCTGTGGTGTTTTACTGTCTGCTTGATAATGAATATGGAAGAAGTGCAACAGCATTAATATATAATAACAATCTGAAAAACTGGAATGTAACTATTGATGATGTGTATAAAGCTGCTTTGAAGAATACACCAGATCTGCTTCACAGTAAGATTAGTTCCATGGCCGCACTTTTTGAAAAATGTGGTGTTAATGTGGATGGGGAGGAAGTTGATTTAAAAGATTATGTTCCGTCTGATATGTATGTGCTTACGAATGAAAGCAAACTGAATGGTGCAGCCTGCATATTATATGAGAATGTATTGTATGATTTTGCGCAGAAGCTGGGAGCAGATCTGTATATACTACCTTCATCAGTGCATGAGGTTATACTTCTTCCCAAGCTTTCGATGTTTGAGAAAGATGAACTTGTTAATATGGTAAAGGAAGTTAATACAGAAGGGGTTGCTGCAGATGAAGTCCTTTCTGATCATGTATATGAATATAACAGAACAGAAAGATTGATAACTATGTAGGGACAGAATAATACAATAATGTACATGATGGGATTCGAACCCACGATCTTCCGCTCCGGAGGCGAACGCTTTATCCAGCTAAGCTACATGTACACAACATATAATAATTTATATGCTTATATACTATACATTATTAAATTAAAACCCGCAACAATTGAATTAATTTTTTTCTTTTGTTAGAATTAATACATCTGTATATTGATTTGAACTTATCAGCAATGAAGATAAGAATTGGAGGAAACATGTCAGAGCGTATTAATAAATATCTCAGTGCCCATGGAGTCTGTTCAAGACGTGAAGCTGACAGAATGATACAGGAAGGACGTATCACAATTGATGGAAGAATTGCAGTTATGGGTGAGATGGTAGAAGACACTACAATTATATGTGTTGATGGCAGAAAGATAGACAGCTGCACACCACCACAGGTAGTCATAGCTTTTAATAAACCTGTAGGAATTGTATGTACAACAACTGATAAACAGGGAAAGAATAACATAGTAGATTTTATTGGATATAAGGAACGCATATATCCTGTGGGCAGATTAGATAAAGAGTCCGATGGTCTTATACTGCTTACTAATGATGGCGACATGATGGACAGGCTGCTTCGTTCCGTTAATGGTCATGAGAAGGAATACATCGTTTCAGTAAATAAACCAATTAATAAAGAATTTATAAAGAGAATGTCAGGGGGAATATATCTTAAGGAACTCGACAGAACTACAAGAAAATGTGTTGTGGAAAAGATATCAGACAAGACATTCAGAATAATTCTTACACAGGGGCTTAACAGACAGATAAGAAGAATGTGTGCGGAATGTGGATATAGTGTAACTAAACTGACAAGAATAAGGATTATGAATGTGGAATTAGGGGATTTAAAGACTGGTGAGTACAGGGAACTTGACGGTAAAGAGCTTAATACACTTTATGAGCAGATATATAAGCAGATAGAAACAGTCAAAATACAGGCTGATAATTAAGGAGCGGATTATGGATTTATTACAGGAATATTCAGAACTTAAGAAGGCGATAGATTATCATATGGACAGATATTACAATCAGGACGAGCCGGAGATAAGCGATTATGAGTATGATAAGCTTATGATAAGGCTTAAAGAGATTGAGAAAGAACATCCGGAATGGGTGACATCTGATTCACCTTCACAGAAGATTGGTGGCACTGTAAAAAGAGAAGCCGGGGTTAAGGTCACACATAATGTACCTATGCTGTCTATTGAAGATGTGTTTTCAGAAGATGCAGTGTGTGCATGGATTGATAAGGTTCATGCCATCCATCCTGACTGCACATTTTCAGTAGAGACAAAAATTGACGGTTTAAGCATGAGCTTAAGATATGTAAAAGAAGCAGATGGGAAGCTGCATTTGCAGTTGGCAGAGACAAGAGGAGATGGTCTTATTGGTGAGGATGTGACAGCTAATGCAAGGGTAGTGGGGGATGTGTTACAGGTTATTGACCTTCCTTATGATTCACTAGAACTTCGTGGCGAAGTGTATATGAGCCATGAAGATTTTGAAAAATATAATGAAGAACAGGAAAGACTTGAGAAAAAAACAGCTGCTAATCCCAGAAATCTTGCGGCTGGAACATTAAGACAGCTTGATACTTCAATTACGAAGAAGCGAGGTCTTAAGATGTTTATCTTTAATGTACAGGACGGACCTGATGAGATTATGGAAAGCCACGGCAGGGGAATGGATATATTAAAGGCAGCAGGTGTACCGGTTGTATATCATAAGATATGTAAGACTAAGGAAGAGGTTGTCAGAGCAATTGACGAGATAGGAAGAATGAGAGAAGAACTTCCATATGACATTGACGGTGCTGTTGTAAAGATTGACCATATCGCATTCAGACAGGAGTTCCCTGCAGGAAGCAAGTATTCAAGCGGTCATATTGCATACAAATATCCACCGGAAGAAAAGGTTATTGTTATGGATGATATTCTTGTAGATGTGGGAAGAACAGGAAAACTTACATTTACAGGGATATTCCATGATCCGGAAACCGGAAAGCCTGCAAGGCTTTGTGGTACAAGTGTATCAAGAGCGACTCTTCATAACCAGGATTATATTACACAGATGAATGTAGGTATTGGTGGGGAATATAAGCTGTTTAAGAGTGGAGAGATTATTCCTAAGCTTAATGGATGTGTAAAGGCACCTGAGCATGTGTTTGAAGCACCAAAGGTATGTCCTGTATGTGGGGAACCTCTTGTACGAGAAGATGACACAGCAGATATAAGATGTGTTAATCCGTCATGTGCAGCACAGTTGTCAAGAACAGTGGCATATTTTACATCTCTTGACTGCATGAATATCATGGGACTTGGTGAAACTCTTGTTGATGCCCTTATAAAAGAAGGATATATACACAATTATGCTGATATATATACATTGAAAGAACACCGAGATGAACTTATTGAGAAGGGAATCATAGGAAAAGAGAAGAATACTGATAAGCTGCTTGCAGCTATTGAGAAGTCTAAACAGAATACACCAGACAGACTGCTTACTGCACTTGGAATAAGAAATGTCGGCAAGAATACAGCCAAGCAGATTATGAATTATTATGATAATCTTATGGCACTTGCTGATGCAGGTGAAGAAGAATTGCAGAATATTCCTGATATAGGCGCAACTACAGCCAAATGTATATATGACTTTTTCCATGATGAAGCTAATATTGAATTAATAGAAAGGTTAAGACAGTCAGGGCTTAATATGCAGATGCCAGAGAAAAAAGAAATATCAGATAAGCTTGCAGGAAAGACGATTGTTGTAACAGGAAGCTTTGATAATTACAGCCGTAAGGATATGGAAGAACTGATTGTTTCTAATGGAGGCAAAGCAACAGGAAGTGTCAGCAAAAAGACTGATTATCTTGTTGCAGGAGAGGCAGCAGGCTCTAAGCTTGATAAGGCTAATTCACTGGGGGTTAAGGTGCTTACGATTGATGAATTTATGGAAATGATAAAGTAAAATAATTTTTTATTCAGTTATTAAAGGTGATATGATATAATCAGACAACAATGATAACAGAAAGAAGGAACAGTAATGCCAATTAAGATTCAGAGTGATTTACCAGCTAAAGCAGAATTGGAAGAAGAGAATATATTCGTCATGGACGAAAACAGAGCTATTTCACAGAATATAAGACCTTTGGAGATAATAGTTCTTAATCTTATGCCTATAAAGCAGGACACAGAATTACAGCTTTTAAGAGGTTTATCTAATACACCTTTACAGATAGATGTTACATTTTTACAGATGTCATCACATGTTTCAAAGAATACCTCAGCTTCACATATTAAGAAGTTTTATCAGACTTTTGAAGAGATTAAGAGCAATAATTATGATGGAATGATTATTACAGGTGCACCTGTTGAGAAGCTTGAATTTGAAGAGGTTAATTACTGGGATGAACTTATAACAGTAATGGAGTGGTCTAAGAAGCATGTTACATCAACAATTCATATATGCTGGGGTGCGCAGGCAGGATTGTATTACCATTATGGTATTAAGAAGGAATTACTTCCGAAGAAGCTGTCAGGTGTGTACAAGCACAGGGTTATGAATAGAAAAGAGCCTTTAGTAAGAGGCTTTGATGATGTATTCATGGCACCACATTCAAGATATACTCAGGCAAGCAGACAGCAGATTCTGGATAATCCAAGACTTAAAGTTCTTGCGGATTCAGATGAAGCAGGAATATATATTGTTTTAGGTGATGGTGGAAAAGAAATATTTGTTATGGGACACCCTGAATATGACAGATTAACTCTTGATCAGGAATATAAGCGTGATATTGATAAAGGAATCGAACCTGAACTTCCGGTTAATTATTATCCAGATGATGACTGTAACAGAAAGCCAATGCTTTCATGGAGAAGCCACGCCAACAACCTCTATACGAACTGGTTGAATTATTATGTATACCAGATAACTCCTTATGACCTTAATGAAAGTTATGATAATTACTGTATTTAAGGGAACTGTAGAATTATTGAAATAAATGGTGTGTATATTTTTGCTCGAAAGAATATATTGTTGATTAGCATAGTTATTATTGAGGTCGGAAATGGTTCCTGACACACTCCTCGGAGTACCTGAGATGATGGATACACCGCCCATCCAATAATAATTATGCTTTTTTATTTATAAGATAGCTGTAATGGGTTTATACAGGAGAACACAATGTCAAAAGAACAAGCACTAGAAGAATTATTAAAAATGATAAAAGAGGGAAATATTACAGATTACGATGCAGAATTAGCTTCATACCGGGATGAAAAGTATGGTTATAAAGATATAGATGAGAATACACAGAGGGTTAATAATAAAGAATAATCAATACATAATGGACTCGTGCTATACATCCCACCCTTTAAAAATCCCCAATCCCATGTTATAATCATTAATCATCAGAAAACGGAGATAAGAACATGAGCGTAGTAACAGAAAAGTCAAAGTGCAGAATTCTTAAATTAGCATCAATGCTTGCGGTAACGATGGGAATTATAATGGCATTTTATGCATTTTATATTATGTCAGAGCTATATTCATTTTCAGCAACAGAGCAGGGAAAGGCATTATATATGGTTGTCAAGCTGCTGAATATAGCATTTATAGCAGTTATTGTGGAAGGAGTTTACTTTGCAATTGCTGGATTTTATGGAATGACAAACATAGGTGCTGTTGATGCAGTTAATAAAATCAAAGTTTATGGAATTGTTATGACTATAGCAGGAGTTGTTGATTTAATAATAGTATTTGTGGTATCTAAGTATTCAATAACTGGTAACATGCTGATTCTTATATGCCTTCCGGTTGTAATAGGAATTATGTATTTAGGTGGCGCATTTTATAATGAGAAGCTTATAAAGAATAATAATGGTGTGGAAGGTGATGGCAATGATTGATCCGAATGGAATAATGCCACTTAATTTCTTCAAATATAAGGGTGTGTATACAGGACAGCACAATGGAATGAGATATATGCTTAAGCAGACAGGAGAAAAGCCTGATTTAAAGCTTTCTGCGTGCGTGTGGCGCGGGCCATATGCTTCATGTGCTGTTAAGGAAGAAGATAAGACAACAGAGATATTTGAACTGACAGAAGATGGTCGTCTTGCTGCCGTGGAATGGATAAGGCAGCAGTACGAATCCAGACTTGACTATTGGGAAGCGGCACCGTCTATAAAGGACGCTGTTCCGATTGTTCATGAATAAAGAGAATAATATATACAATGCAGCATATGGCGGCACCGGTAAGCAGGAGAGTGTATTCTTCTGCTTCTTTTATTATAAGACCAAATACAATGCGGCATATAATTCTTGATGAAAATATAGATATGACCGCAATACATAATGGCACAATTATACTGCCAAACGGGTCTGGCTGGATGTTCAGCTTCTTGTATATATTAAAAATGTAAAGCAGACTCATGCATATGTTGCTAATAAGAACACCATACAGATAACCGGTTATGCCAAGCTTTGGAATAAGCAGAAATACACAGGCAAGCCGGATGATAATTCCGGTTATATTAATTATGAATGTAAGGGCGGTATGTCCCATGCCATTAGTCACGCTTGTAAGGCTGATTTTTAAGTAGAGGAAAGGACACAGCCATGAAAGAATGCAGGTGTATATGTATACAGAGTCTTCGTGGAACATCATTGCACCTAGGCGCGCACCATAGTTAATGAATAAAAATATGCTTATAATGCCGAGACTCAAACACATGGAAACTGTTCTTTTTACTGTCACAGCAAGATGGTCAGACAGGACATTTGAACTTTCATCAGATACCTTTGGAAGAAGCATAAGTGCAAATGAATTAGCTGCCGTACATGGAAAAAGCACAAGTGGAAGAGCCATTCCTGTAAGTATACCAAACTGACTTATTGCATCATCTTTGGACAGTCCATGCATGCACAGGATTGCGGGAATAAGAATTGCTTCTGCCCCTTCAAGCAGATGCAGAACAGTCTGATTGGCGTTAATTGGAAATGCATATTTAACAATATATCTGTATTCACGGAGTGAACAGGAGAGCTTCTGCGTCATGCTTTTATTATGAATGGAACGGAAAAACAGCGGAATAGCACAGTATGTGGCAGCTGCAAATTCACCGAATATATTACCGGTAACTGCGTCAGCAATTGATATTGTTGATACATTTTTTATGCGCACATAAAGTATAATAGTGCCAATACGCACAAGCTGTTCGACAAGCTGCGAGGAGGCTGGCAGAAAAGATTCCTTCTGGCTGTAATAGTAATTAGACAAGCAGTTATGTATGCACATGAATGGCAGAGAGATTGCAGTTATACGGATTATTCCCTCACAGCGGCTTTCCATAAATATATGGTTTGCAATGAAATCGCTGAATATAAGAAATAAAAGCATAACGGCAATTGAAAGAGAAATAGTAATCTTTAATACGCAGAAAAGCCATTTCAGAGATGGAGATGATGCTGAATATTTTGAAACAGCTACAGAAAATCCACTGCAGCATACTGCAAATGCAAGCGCAATAAGAGGTATGCACATCTGGAATAGTCCGACTCCTGCAGCACCTGTATAATTAGTGAGAAGTATCCGAAAATAAAATCCGAGCAGTTTTGATAGAACGCCGGCAATTGTAAGTATTATGGCGGATTTGAATATGCCACCTTTTAAGGATAATTTATTATTCATAGCAGATACCGCAGATAGACTTATTAACAATATATGCCCTGCCTGAATACAATATTATAAGGAATTACAGGGCGGAAATATAATGATATATATGGACAATGCGGCGACAACTGCTGTCAGAAAAGAAGTGGCTGAAGCAATGCTTCCATATCTTTTGGGAGATTATGGAAACCCGTCAGGTGTGTACAGGTTGTCTGAAAAAGCTAAAAATGTTGTTGAGGAATCAAGAGATATTATTGCAGATATAATAAATGCTGACAGAAATGAAATATTTTTCACCTCTGGTGGAACGGAAGGGGATAACTGGGCAGTTAAAGCAGAGAGCCTGAAAAGAAAACAGGGACATATAATAGTAAGTTCAATAGAACACCATGCGGTGACGGAATCGGCACTGTGGCTTAAGAATTATGGAATAGATGTCACATTTGCACCAGTTGATGAGCAGGGAATTGTTAAGCTGGAACAGTTAGAAAAAATGATTAGAAATGATACATTTTTAGTGTCAGTTATGCTTGCTAATAATGAAATTGGAACTATCCAGCCGATAGAAAATGTATGTGAAATTGCGCATGAGTATGGTGCAAAGGTTCATTCTGATGCAGTGGCGGCATTTGGACATATTGATGTTGATGTGAAAAAGCTGGGCGTGGATTTCTTAAATGTAAGCGGACATAAGATATGCGGACCAAAGGGCGTAGGATTTTTGTATGTCAGGGGCGGAAAGCCAGAACGGTTCATGCATGGAGGCGGACAGGAGAACGGACTTAGGGCAGGCACTGAAAATGTAGCTGGGATTGCAGGACTTGCGACGGCGGCAAGAATTGCTTATGAAACACTTTCTGACAGGGCAAGGCAGGAAAAGAAAATCAGCGACTATATGATTAAGAGAATACTAAAAGAAATTCCTTATTCAAGACTTAATGGAAGCAGGGAAATCCGTGTTACGGGCAATATGAATTTCAGTTTTCAGTATGTTAATGGCGGAATGCTTGTTGTAATGCTTAACAAACAGGGAATATGCGCATCTGCAGGTTCAGCGTGTACATCTAATTCAGGAAAGCCTTCACATGTCCTTCTTGCACTTGGACTTGATGAAAAAATAGCAGAAGGTTCACTAAGGCTGACAATTAACCATACAATTACACACAGGGAAGCTGATTATGTGGTTGAGTGTATTAAGAAAGATGTTGCCAGACTGCGGGAATTGGCTTAATATTAATATATCAGACAGTTACGGAGGTTAAAATAATATGTGGTACGAAGAAGCGGTGTTTTATCAGGTATTTCCACTTGGATTTTGTGATGGATTAAGAGACAATGACGGGGTGATGAACAGATGCATATCAGAATTTGCAGACTGGATACCGCATTTGCAGAAGTTAGGAACTGATGCGGTGTATTTTTCTCCAATTTTTGAGAGCGATTATCATGGCTATGATACAAGGGATTACCGTATGATAGATAAAAGAATAGGAACTAATAAGAATTTTGCAGAGCTTGTGTCAAAGCTGCATGAGGCAGGAATAAAGGTAGTCATTGACGGTGTGTTTAATCATGTCGGAAGGGGATTCTTTGCATTTAAGGATGTATGTGAGAAGAAATGGGATTCTGCCTATAAGGACTGGTTTAACATCAGCTTTGATGGCAATTCACCATATAATGACGGCTTCTGGTATGAGGGCTGGGAAGGATATTACAATCTTGTGAAACTCAATCTGAATAATCCGGATGTGGTTAATTATCTTATTGAGTCAGTGCGCGGATGGGTTAATGAATTCGATATTGATGGAATAAGACTTGACGTTGCGTACTGTCTTAACAGGGATTTTATGAAGCGTTTAAGATACGAAACAGACCGGATGAAGCAGGAGTTCTTCCTTGTAGGAGAAATGCTTCACGGTGATTACAACACAATAGTCAATGATGAGTGCCTGCACAGTGCAACTAATTATGAGTGTTATAAGGGACTGTACTCAAGCTTTAATTCAATGAATATGTTCGAGATTGCACACAGCATTGAAAGACAGTTTGGGAAAGAGCCATGGTGTCTCTATACAGGAAAACATCTGCTTACATTCGTTGATAACCATGATGTTTCAAGGATTGCCAGCACGCTTACCAATAAAGCACACCTGCCGCTTATATATGCGCTGATGTTCGGCATGCCGGGAATTCCATGCATATATTATGGAAGTGAATGGGGATGTGAGGCAGTTAAGGGCAGCGGCAATGACAATATCCTGCGTCCTTCATTTGACAAGCCGGAATACAATGAGCTGACTTATACAATAAGTTCATTAGGACAAATGTATCATAACAGCAGGGCATTAAGCTATGGTGATTATACCAAGAAAGTACTCACCAACAGACAATATGTATTCAAAAGGGAAGCTGATGGAGAAAAAGTGCTTGTCGCAATTAATGCAGATGAGAATGAATATACAGCTTACTTTGATACAGAATGTGCGGATGCACTTAATCTTATAACAGGTAAGAAGGAAGACTTATCTGGGAAAATAGTTCTTCCACCTTACAGCTTCAGATTTTACAGATGTATGTAGAAGGTGCAGATAAGATACATGCATATAAAATAAGCCTGAGCTCATCATAATCTGATGAACTCAGGCTTTCTTTTATTAAATATTGTGTAGTAATTAAATCCTGCGTTCTTAAGGATATCAGCCACGACATCAAATCTGTAAGCAAAAAACTTAACTTCGTGTGCATCAGAACCTACAGTGATTATCTCTCCTCCGAGGTCGTGATACATTTTAACAATATCAAGGCATGGATTAGGTTCAGGCATTCCGTATTTAAGACCGGCAGTGTTGATTTCAATTCCTTTTCCTTGCTCAATGATTGTTTTAAGAATTAGGCAGATTAAATCGTTAAAATCGTGCCAGTCATATGTGTAAGAATTGGCAGGTATATATCTTGCAATATAATCAAGGTGACCATATACATCAAAGTTGTGACAGCAGCTAAGATTATCAAGAATACTTTCGTAATAAGTTAAAACAGTATCCTTTGCAGAACGTTTCTCCCAAAACTCAGGGTAGTATGGATCTTCTCCATATACAAGATGTGACGAGCCTATTATAAAATCAAGCTGTTTTGCAGAATCGTATGAATTGACTCTGTCTGCGACGCTTCTCATAAGTCCCTGTTCAACACCTATGTGAATATTGATTTTATCTTTGTATGATTCTTTCAGATTCTGGAAATACTTAATGTATTCCGGAAAATCAAGGTCAAACATGACTTTTCCATCTTCTAAAGGAGCATCAAAGTCATTATGGTCGGTAAAACAGATGTGTTTAAATCCCAGTGAAATAGCATTGTTAACAACATTTACAGGGTTCTCCTCTGAATCAGAAGAGAACATAGTATGTATATGTGAATCTGATAACAGCATAGTAATGTCCTCCATAAAATATTAGTCATATGCTTAAATGTCAATATACATTATACATAAACATAATTAATCCGCAATTGATATTTTTGATGTTTATGTAGAACATGTAAACTAATGTAAAATATAGGTAATTTTTCCTTGAAAATGATTATTAGTATTGATATTATTAAAAAGACAGCGTATAAATTCTGATTATGTGAATGCGCATAGATGTAGAAGTACCAACTACGCTGTCCGACCTTGACTTTTATGCGCAGATAGGAGCTTTCGTGAGTTTTGAATTGATACACATTGTGATTATTCTTCTCGGAGGAATAGCGCTTTTCCTTTTTGGAATGCAGCTTATGGGAGATGGATTAAAGAAAGTGGCTGGAGGAAAACTGGAAGTTATTCTGTACAGATTAAGTAATACACCTCTTAAGGGGGTACTGCTTGGTACAGGTGTTACGGCAATTATCCAGTCATCGTCGGCAACTTCTGTTATGGTTGTTGGTTTTGTTAATGCTGGTATGATTAAGATGAAACAGGCTATCGGTATTATTATGGGAGCAATTATTGGTACATCTGTTACAGGATGGGTGTTATGTCTTTCAGATATCAGTGGTGGTGCCGGATGGGTAGACTTACTTTCAACAGAGGTTCTTGCTGCTGTTATTGGTGTTATCGGAATCATGTTTAGGATGTTCTGTAAGAACCCTACAAAAAAGCATATAGGTGATATTATGATAGGTTTCTGTATCCTTATGGTAGGAATGCAGAACATGAGTGCAGCAGTTGCACCATTAAGATCTGAGCCGGCATTTATTGATATGCTTACCAAGTTTTCTAATCCATTTATAGGAATACTTATAGGACTTTTGGTTACTGCCGTTTTGCAGAGTGCATCTGCTACAGTTGGTATTCTTCAGGCTTTATCAGTTACAGGAGCTATTTCATTTTCAGTAGCACTGCCTATTATAATGGGTATTGCTGTCGGAGCTGCCATGCCTGTTATCATTTCTTCATTTGGTGCGACTACAGATGGTAAGAGAACAGCATTTGTATATCTTCTTGTTGATGCACTTGGTGCTTTAATATGGGCAGTAGTATTTTATAGTATTAATCATTTTGTGCATTTTTCATTTATGGACAGAACGATGACAACTGTTTCGATAGCATTTGTGAACTCATTATTCAGAGTTGCAACAGTTGCTGTACTGTTTCCATTCATCAGATTCCTTGAAAAGATGGTATGTGCAATTTTCAAGGAGGTTGTTGATGAGGAAGATAAAGATATTGTTGAAATCAGTGTACTTGATGACAGATTTATTGCTCATCCTACAGTTGCTATTGAACAGGCTAAGACAGTTCTTTGTTCAATGGCACATATGGCACAGAAAAATCTTATTCGTTCCATGGAACTACTGGATACATTTTCGCAGGAAAAATATGACAAGATTCAGAGAAGAGAAGATAAGGTTGACAGATATGAAGATAAGCTTGGAACTTATCTTGTAAAGATTACACAGCAGGAGCTTACTTCTGGACAGAACAAGGAGGTCTCAAAGCTTCTCCATACAATTTCTGATTTTGAGAGAATAAGTGACCATGCTGTTAACATATCACAGGCAGCAGCAGAACTGTTTAATGAAAAGCTTAGGTTTTCTGATTGTGCTGTTGAAGATGTTGAACTGATGTCATTAATTATGAAAGAAATAGTTGGAAATGTAATAGATGCATTTGAACAGAACAAGGTAGAATATGCCTATAAGACAGAGCCGTTAGAAGAACTCGTTGACATATATTGTGATGAAATGAAGATGAATCATGTCAAGCGTGTCCAGAAAGGTGAATGTACACTTCATCAGGGCTTTATATTTAATGATCTGCTTACAGATTTTGAGAGAATTGCTGACCATTGTTCTAACGTGGCAGTTGCGATTATTGAGCTTGAGTTAAATGTGTTTGATACACATGAGTATCTTATTAATCTCAAGAAGGATAACGGAACTAATTTTGATAAATATTTTGAGGAATACAAAGAAATGTTTCCTTTAAGTCAGTATTAAGCGTGGATTAGCGTTAAGTAAACAATATTGGATACAGAATTTGTTAATATTTCGTCAAAATGACTAATTGATAATGAGTTATTATTGAAAAAAGTGCAAAAATGTAAAAAATGGGAAGAAAGCCTTGATATTTAGCTTCTTCTTATGTAAAATACATGGTAGTTGAAATTTTAACAAACTATGTTATAAAAATTCATTTTAGGAGGAATTGTTTTTATGTCAGTAAAAGTTGCAATCAATGGTTTTGGTCGTATCGGTAGACTTGCATTCAGACAGATGTTTGGTGCAGAAGGATATGAGGTAGTTGCTATTAACGATTTAACAAGCCCTAAGATGCTTGCTCATCTTTTAAAGTATGACTCATCACAGGGAAGATATGTTAACTTCGGTGAGGAAGATCAGGTAACAGCTGATGATGAGGCTGGTACAATCACAGTTAAAGGTAAGACTATCAAGATTTACAAAGAGCCAGATGCTAACAACTGCCCATGGGGAGATCTTGATGTTGACGTAGTTCTTGAGTGCTCAGGTTTCTATACATCAAAGGCTAAGGCTCAGGCTCATATCAATGCAGGTGCTAAGAAGGTTGTTATCTCAGCTCCAGCTGGAAACGACCTTAAGACTATCGTTTACAATGTAAACCATGAGACACTTACAGCAGATGATCAGATTATCTCAGCTGCTTCTTGTACAACAAACTGCTTAGCTCCTATGGCTAAGGCACTTAACGATTGTGCAACAATCGAGTCAGGTATTATGTGTACAATTCATGCTTACACAGGTGATCAGATGATTCTTGACGGACCACAGAGAAAGGGTGATTTAAGAAGATCTAGAGCAGGTGCTTGCAACATCGTTCCTAACTCAACAGGTGCTGCTAAGGCTATTGGTCTTGTTATCCCAGAACTTAATGGAAAGCTTATTGGAGCTGCTCAGAGAGTTCCAACACCTACAGGTTCTACAACAATTCTTAATGCTGTAGTTGCTAAGAAGGTTACAGTTGATGAAGTTAATGCTGCTATGAAGGCTGCTGCAACAGAGTCATTCGGTTACAATACAGAGCAGATTGTATCTAGCGATATCGTTGGTATGAGATTTGGTTCATTATTTGATGCTACTCAGACAATGGTTAATGAACTTCCAAACGGTGGCTGCCAGGTTCAGGTTGTTTCTTGGTATGATAATGAGAACTCATACACAAGCCAGATGGTTAGAACAATTAAGTACTTCGCTGAATTAAACTAATCATTTAGATTGTTTTTGCCGGAGAATGGTATGACTATTCTCCGGTTTTTTATAAAGCTGTATATGTAGCTATTTTATGTATTATATGGAGGATATTAATATGCTTAATAAAAAGTCTATTGATGATATCAATGTAAAGGGCAAAAGAGTATTATGCAGATGCGATTTTAATGTACCTTTAGATGGAAGCAGAATAACAGATGAAACAAGACTTGTAGCTGCTCTTCCAACAATCAAGAAGCTTATTGCTGATGGAGGAAAGGTTATTCTTTGTTCACATCTTGGAAAGCCAAAGGGACCAGATGCTGCATTTTCTCTTGCTCCAGTTGCAAAGAGACTTTCAGAACTTCTTGGTCAGGAAGTTAAGTTTGCAGCAGATGATACTGTTGTAGGCGATAATGCAAGAGCAGCTGTTGCTGCAATGAATGATGGAGATGTTATTCTTCTTGAAAATACAAGATTCAGACCAGAAGAGACTAAGAATGGTGAAGCATTTTCTAAGGATTTAGCTTCTATTGCAGATGTATTTGTTAATGATGCATTTGGTACAGCTCACAGAGCACATTGTTCTAACGTAGGTGTTACACAGTATGTTGATACAGCTGTTGTTGGATACCTTATGCAGAAGGAAATTGATTTCCTTGGAAATGCAGTTAATAATCCTGTAAGACCTTTCGTTGCAATTCTTGGTGGTTCAAAGGTTTCTTCTAAGATTTCAGTTATCAATAATCTTCTTGATAAGGTTGACACACTTATTATCGGTGGTGGTATGTCTTATACATTCCAGAAAGCACATGGTGGTAATGTAGGTCAGTCATTAGTAGAGGATGATTATCTTGATTATGCTAAGGATATGATGAAGAAGGCTGAAGAAAAGGGCGTTAAAATGCTTATTCCTATCGATACAGTTGTAGCTAAGGAATTCAGCAATGATTCTCCTTCACATGTCGTAGAAGCAGGACATCAGGCAGATGATGACATGGGTATGGATATTGGACCTAAGACATGTGAGCTTTACAAGGAAGCTTTAAAGGATGCCAAGACTGTAGTATGGAATGGACCAATGGGAGTGTTTGAATTCCCTAATTTCGCAGCAGGAACAATTGCTGTTGCAGAAGAACTTGCACAGCTTAAAGATGCTACAACAATCATTGGTGGTGGTGATTCAGCAGCTGCTGTTAACAACTTAGGATTCGGAGATAAGATGACACACATCTCTACAGGTGGTGGAGCATCTCTTGAATTCCTTGAAGGTAAAGAACTTCCAGGTGTAGTTGCAGCTAACGATAAGTAATTGATTTTACTGACATAGTTATATAATAATATTTTAATCCAGACCTTATTTTTGTTAAGTGGGGTCTGGATTTTTTGTTATTTATTTCACAAACTATACTTGAAATATGTACCAAAGTATGCTATTATTTGTTTTACTAGGATAGTTATATCGGAATAATTTAATAGGATTGTCCATATATATGTTATTATGGATAATTTCCTGTGGGGAGGCGTAGAATGAGAAGAAAAGTAATAGCAGGCAATTGGAAGATGAATATGACACCAAGCCAGGCAGTTAAGCTCGTTACTGAATTGAGACCGAATGTTAATAATCCGGATGTTGATGTTGTGTTCTGTGTACCATCCATTGACATTGTACCTGTGGTGGAGGCAGTGAAGGGATCTAATATACATATTGGTGCAGAGAATGTATATTATCAGGAGAAAGGAGCATTTACCGGTGAGTTATCGCCTGAGATGCTTGTTGATGCCGGGGTAAGCCATGTTATAATAGGACATTCAGAAAGAAGAATGTACTTTAATGAAAGCAATACAGTGCTTAATCTCAAGATGCATAAGGTACTTGAACATGGAATTATCCCAATTCTTTGTTGTGGAGAGACACTTGAACAGAGAGAAAAAGGGATTACACTTGATTTCGTTAAAGAACAGATAGTAGAAGCATATGTTGGTGTTACTAAAGAGCAGGTGCTTCATACAATAGTTGCTTATGAGCCAATCTGGGCTATTGGAACAGGAAAGGTTGCAACTACAGCGCAGGCACAGGAAGTATGCGGATTTATAAGAACTGTATTCGAAGAGTTATATGATAAAGAAACAGCGGATCAGATAAGGATTCTTTATGGAGGAAGTGTTAATGCTTCTAATGCAGCAGAGCTTTTTGCCCAGCCTGATATTGATGGTGGACTGGTAGGAGGTGCAAGTCTCAAGCCGGATTTTGCGGATATAGTTAATTATAATAAGTAAATAAGCATGAAAAGACCTTGTTTTGATGATAATATTCAAGACAAGGTCTTTGATTTTTTTTACAAATGTGCTATCATGCTATAGGCAATTAATTAGAATACATTTAAAGGAGAATCACATTATGAGTAAAAAACCAGTAGTTTTAATGGTACTTGATGGTTATGGTTTAAATGATAGAACAGAGGGTAATGCTATTGCTATGGCTAACACTCCTGTTATGGATAAGCTTATGAAGGAATGCCCGTTCCAGAAGGGATATGCTTCAGGACTTGCTGTAGGTCTTCCAGACGGACAGATGGGTAATTCAGAAGTTGGTCATATGAATATTGGTGCTGGTAGAATTATTTATCAGGATCTTACAAGAATTACTAAGGATATTGAAGATGGTACATTCTTTAAGAACGAAGAATTACTTGAGGCAATGGAGAACTGCAAGAAGAATGATTCGGATCTTCACCTTTTCGGACTTTTATCAGATGGTGGTGTTCACAGTCATTTAAGCCATGTATATGGACTTTTAGAGATGGCAAAGCAGCAGGGAGTGTCTAAAGTATATGTTCATGCGTTCCTCGACGGAAGAGATACACCTCCAGCTTCAGCTAAGGGATTTGTTGAGACACTTGAGAATAAGATGGCAGAAATAGGAGTTGGTAAGGTCGCATCTTTATCAGGCCGTTACTATGCAATGGACAGAGATAATAACTGGGACAGAGTAGAAAAGGCTTATGATTCACTTGTAACAGGTGATGGCATTAAGGCCGAGTCAGCTACACAGGCACTTCAGGAGTCATATGATAATGGTAAGACAGATGAATTCGTTGAGCCAACAGTTATCTGTAAAGATGGTCAGCCACTTTCATTAGTTAAGGCTAATGATTCTGTTATATTCTTTAACTTCCGTCCAGACCGTGCAAGAGAGATGACAAGAGCGTTCTGCGATGATAAGTTTACAGGATTTGAAAGAAAGACAGGATTTATTCCATTAACATTTGTATGCTTCAAGGATTATGATGAATCAATCCCTAACAAGAAGGTTGCATTCAAGAAAGAGCATATTAAGAACACATTTGGTGAATTCCTTGCTAATCATGGAAAGAAGCAGTTAAGACTTGCTGAGACAGAGAAATATGCACATGTTACATTCTTCTTTAATGGCGGTGTTGAAGACCCTAATGTTGATGAGTTCAGATTACTCGTTAACTCACCTAAGGATGTTGCAACATATGACTTAAAGCCGGAGATGAGTGCTCCGGAAGTAGGTATGGACTTAGTTGAGGCTATCAAGTCTGACAAATATGATGTTATTATTATCAACTTTGCTAACCCTGATATGGTTGGACATACAGGCGTTATTCCAGCAGCAATCAAGGCTGTGGAGAAGGTTGATGAGCTTGTTGGAAAGGCTGTAGATGCGGTTAAGGATGTTGATGGAGTTCTCTTTATCTGCGCAGACCACGGTAATGCTGAGAAGATGATTGATTACGAAACAGGAGCTCCACATACAGCACATACAACTAATCCTGTTCCATTCATTCTTGTTAATTATGATGAGAATTATACACTTCGTGAGGGTGGAAGATTATGCGATATTGCACCTACACTTATTGAAATTATGGGACTTGAGAAGCCGGTTGAGATGACAGGTGAATCTCTTCTTGTTAAGAAGAACTAATTGAATGGTTGAAATTAATTTGTCAATTTTTCTTGCACAAAATGTTTATTTGTGATAGAATGACCTATGTTGCCGTATTGGCATAATTATGTAATAAAAAGCGCATGATGCGCAGGAATGAGGATGGTATGAATAAGATAATTCCATTGTTTCATATGTCTGTCGGAGATGTATTAAGAATTGGTTTAATGGGAGTATTTGTAGTAATTTGTATAGCTTTAGCAATAATAATTCTTATGCAGGAAAGTAAGCAGAACGGATTGTCAGGAACAATTAGTGGTGCTGCTGATTCATACTGGGGTAAGAACAAGGGCCGTTCAATGGAAGGCAAGCTTGTTAAGATAACCAAGATTCTTGTAGTTCTTTTTGTTGTTATAGCAGTTATACTTAATTTTAATTTCTAAATTACGGACACTCTTAAGAAACGGATAATTTCTTAAGAGTGTTTTTGCTTTTACGGGTAATCTGGTGTAGTCCGGATATTTTAATGGTAAGAAAGGGATATAAGGGATATGGAGAAGGATATATTTAAACAGCGAAGACAGATGCTTGCTGATATAATTCTTAATAATGAACTGTATGTTCCGATGAAAGCTAAAGAAATCGCTATGCTTCTCGATATTCCGAAAGCTAAGCGTTCAGAGCTTATGGAAGTGCTTGACAGTCTTGTCGCAGATGGAACAATAGGTGTATCAAAGAAGGGTAAGTACATGAAGCCTGAGAATGTAGCACTTGTTGGAACATTTGAAAGTACAAGCAGAGGCTTTGGTTTTGTAGTAATACCTGACAGGGAAGATGATATATTTGTCAAGGCTAATGATACGATGAATGCTTTCTATCATGATAAGGTCAAGGTTGTGATAACTACTGAGAAGAATGGCGGTAAGAGGGCTGAAGGTAAGATTGTTGCCATTCTTGAGCATGAGGTTAAGGAAGTTGTCGGAACATTCCAGAAGAACAGAACGTATGGTTTTGTTATTCCTGATAATGCCAAGATTAGCTGTGATATATTTATACCGCAGGAATTCATGAATGGAGCGGTTGAAGGTTCTAAGGTTGTTGCTTCTATAAGTGATTACGGCAGTCAGAGTAAGAATCCACAGGGAAAGGTTACAGAAGTACTTGGACATATAGATGATCCGGGTGTGGACATAATGTCTATTATCAAGGCATATGATTTACCAGTGGAGTTTCCTGAATCAGTTAAGAAGGCAATTAATGATATTCCTGATATTGTCAGTGAGAAGGATAAGGCTGGACGAGTTGATTTGAGAAATGTTCAGATGGTTACTATAGATGGTGAGGATGCGAAGGATTTGGATGATGCAGTATCTATCTCGAAAGAAGGTCCTGTATATCATCTTGGTGTCCACATAGCGGATGTAAGCCATTATGTTACAGAGGGAAGTGCATTGGATAAGGAGGCACTTAAACGAGGTACGAGTGTTTACCTTGTAGACCGTGTTATTCCAATGATACCGCATAAGTTATCTAATGGGATATGTTCACTTAATCAGGGAGAAGACAGACTGGCACTCAGCTGCCTTATGGATATTGACGAAAAGGGCAATATTGTTGGACATAGAATATGTGAAACTGTTATTAATGTAGACAGAAGGATGAGCTATACAAGTGTAAAAAAGATTCTTGTAGATAATGATACTAATGAAATTATGAAGTATAAAGAGCTTGTTCCAATGTTTCATATGATGGAAGAGGCTGCGGAGCTTCTTAGAAAGAAGAGATTTGCAAGAGGTTCGGTTGATTTTGATTTCCCTGAAAGTAAGATTATACTTGATGAGAATGGCCACCCGACTGATATTAAGCCGTATGACAGAAATGTAGCAACTAAGATTATTGAAGATTTTATGCTTGCCGCTAATGAAACTGTTGCAGAGGATTATTTCTGGCAGGATATGCCATTTCTATATAGAACTCATGAGAATCCTGATCCTGAAAAAATGCGTAAGTTAGCCACATTTATTAATAACTTTGGTTATACATTAAGACTTACTGATGATTTAAGACCTAAGGAGATTCAGAAGCTTCTTTCTGAGATAGAGGGTTCTGATGCTGAGAATCTTATAAGCAGACTGACACTCCGCTCTATGAAGAAAGCTAAGTATACTACTGAATGTGTAGGACATTTTGGACTCGCTGCCAAGTATTACTGTCATTTCACATCGCCTATCAGAAGATATCCTGATCTCCAGATTCACAGAATTATCAAGGAGAATCTTCACGGAGGTTTAAGTCCTAAGAGAGCTGACCATTATGATGCAATATTACCGGATGTTGCTGTCCAGACAAGTGCTATGGAGCGGCGTGCGGCAGATGCTGAAAGAGATACAGACAAGCTTAAAATGGCTGAGTATATGGAACAGTTTGTTGGAGAAACATTTGATGGAGTTGTTTCGGGTGTTACCGCGTGGGGCGTATATGTTGAACTTCCAAACACTATCGAGGGCATGGTTTCTATCAATAATATGAAGGGATTCTATACATTTGACGAGGAACACTATGAGATGGTAGGAGAACTTGGGAACAGAAGTTATAAGCTCGGACAGAAGGTTAAGGTTGTGGTTATAGGCACCGATAAGATACTAAGAACAATTGATTTTGCATTTGCATAGAATAGAATGGAGACTGACATGGCATCAAAAACAAGCGCATCAGGAAACAGACTTATAGCGAACAATAAGAAAGCTTATTTTGATTATTTTATAGAAGAGAAATACGAGGCAGGTATGGTACTTCACGGCACTGAGGTTAAATCAATCAGAGCAGGTAAGTGCTCAATTAAGGAATCTTATATCAAGATTGAGAATGGCGAAGTGTATGTATTAGGTATGAATATTACACCATATGAGAAGGGAAACATATTCAATAAAGATCCTTTAAGACCTAAGAAGCTGCTTCTTCACAAGAATCAGATTAATAAGCTTACTGGTGAACTTACAATTAAAGGTTACACACTTGTTCCTCTTCAGGTATATCTGAAAGAGGGAAAGGTGAAGATGGAAATTGGTCTTGGAAAAGGTAAGAAGAACTTTGACAAGAGAGATTCTATTGCAAAGAAAGACCAGATAAGAGATGCACAGAAGGAATTCAAGAACAAGAATCTTAGATTTTAGAAATATTTTATCAGTTTTGAATCACAAGTTCATTGACTTGGCATTATGCCAATGTTAATATAAATAAGCAGGTGAAACTGCTTACACACGGGCTAGTAAAGGTTTCGACGGGGATCTTGAAGCTGGTGAAGCTATCCGCAGGAAAGCGTCAAATTCCAAACTTAAATATAAACGCTAACGATAATTTAGCATACGCTGCCTAATTGCAGCAGTCTGACTTAAAGCACCTACACTTTAAGACCCAGGCTTCGAACATGTAGGAAACGACAGTATCAAAGCTTTGAGGTGCTGGTCGTATCATGAAGCTACTAAAGGTACAAGGGTGTTGATTCCCGTGCACCGGAGGGAATGTCAAATAATCAACTATGATAGTAGAAGAACAGGGAATGGGTTTTCGGACAGGGGTTCGACTCCCCTCTAGTCCATTACTACAACACCACAGAAATCCAGTGTTTATGCGGACTTAGAAGATTGAGGATTTTCAAAAAGTATCATTTTAGACCGTTTTAGGTCGTCATAGTACGAAAAAAGTGTCGTCAAAAGTGTCGTCAAAAATAAGGGTAGTATAATTATATTTTTATCTAAGTCAATAAACAGTCGGTGTTTAAAATATAAGTTCGAATCTTATATATTGAATTAAACAGAATGTAGATTTACTCCAAAATTGTCTACATTCTACATTTTAAGAAAAAGGAGGTGTATAATAAAAATACATCTCCTTTAAATTTATTTTATAACAATTGTCCGTTCAAATAGTTATGAGGCGGTTTTTTCGCTTCGGTTTTATATTTCAATTCTTTAGCAGCCTCTTCCTCAGATCCATATAATCTATTAATAGGAACTCTAATACCACCACCTTCTTCAAATCGTACAGTAGCAAGATTACCAGTAACATGAGCGACAGTTACCTTTCTAACCTTTAAATTGCTCTCAATAATATAAGCTTCAATTCCCTCTTTCATAAATACCTCCACAAATATCAACTGAAATAATTATACCATATAAAATCGTAAAAAATAGGGTAGAAGAGAATAAAATCTCAACTACCCTATTTCATTATATAAATCTCATTTTTAATTTTGCATTATGCGCATAATTAATACTTTAAATGGTATTATTGTCCGATGTATTACTATTTTTTATTTGGTTGTTTATCTTAAAAATGCTTGTCATAAGAGGTGTTTGAATATCATTATCTTTTGCCATCATTAATAGTGCAGGAATGTCTTTGTTTAAACAATGAGAATCATAATAAGGTTTATCTTTATAAACATATGTATGAGATGAACTTACTCTTTCATCTGCAACAAAGCATTCTCTTAATTCAGGATAATTTATTCCATATGCTTCAGCAATTTTGGCAAATTCATTACAAAATGTAACCTTTGTAGCAATCCAACAATTCTCCATGTATTTTGCCAATTCTGCCGTACGCCAGTCTGTAAAAATAAATCTAAACGATCCATCTTTTACCTTGGAATATAGTTCTACACACATAGAAGAGTATGTTTTATTTCCTCCTAGAATAACAAAATTAGGAGATTCAAGGCTATGCTGTGTAGTTCCATAATATTCGGGGCTTATTACTATATTTTCAAGATGAAAAGATTCACAAGTTCCTACAGGAATAGCTGATTTAATTATAATAACATCTGCTTTAATTTTAGGTATTATCCATTCAATTTCAGACGTATCACAAGAACCATCTTCTTTCATTTCTGTAGGAACACAAACGAATGCATAATTAAATTTATCATTCAATATATCTTTGTCTGAGAAAGATTTATTATATTTATCATATACACTAATTGCTTGTTTTAACTTATAGAATTCTTTTTCTATGTGTTTTCCAATATTGCCATATCCACATATCAGTATATTCAATATTACTTCCCCCTTTTTTATTAACTGATAATAAAATCTCCATTTTCATTTTCAATAATTTTAGAGTCATATTTATGAACAATTCTAAATATATTGTTGTTGTAATCAACAGTTGCTAACTTAGGATTTCTTTTCTTTGTCAGTCTAATAAGATATTGTTCTGAGTTATTGTTATTAAACATATTATTTTTTATTTCTTGTGCTTTTGTGTAAAAGGAAATAAGGCTATCTTTATCTCCAATGCATACACCAGCATTAAGATATTTTTGTTTTCCTTTGATTTTAATAATTTCTTGCAAACTTTCAATTATAGGACTACTTGGATAAGCAACTGGTGTACCATTAAAAACTATTGGAGTATCAAATGCAAGATATTTTTCTATAAATGAATCATCTAAATCTCCAGTAATTACAGTATCTCTGCCATCAAGAATAAGTGCATACTTAGTTGTAACTTTTCTTAAACATTCAAGAATATGTTCAATCTTAATAGGGTTATTCCAAAATATTACATCAGAAGCAGTATTAAGTAATTTAATATTATTAAATTCACACTGTTTAAGAATAAACGAATCTTTCTCGCACTGACTATTCATAACAGATATAATTGATAAATCTTTTGATATATTAAAACTTCTATCAAGGTTATATTCTGCAAGTTCACGATGTTCTTCTAAACCACTACCAGGAAGATGAATAATCTTTATTTGTGATCCATTTTCACTGTAATAATTGTGCTTCATATTGAGTATTTACCTCCTTTAGAATTTGTTCATTGGAATAACCATATCCAATTATTTCTTTATTGCAATACATTTCTTCAGTGTATTCTTTCATAATATATTGACATAATACACTTGTGTAAATTAGGTTATATATCTTATTATTTTCGAGTTCTTTGTATATTTTTAAGATATCATCATATGAATATAAATTAAACATTTCACCTGTACCATGATATACAAGCATATCTCCAGACTTAAAATTATCAACAAATGATTTAATATTTATTTGGTCTTCTAAAGAGTATGTAAAGTCCTTTTCTGAACCATCTGACAGTTGTATACTTAATCCGCTAGTAATATATTCACCACATTTTGTTTTAATGTTTTTACACATTTTATTTTTTATTTTCTCCATATCTATAATGGCACTAGAATATTCTTGTAACAAATACTTTTTATCATCAATAATATTCACCTCAGATGTGAGAAAATTCATATTAAATAAAATATCTTTTGCTGGATTAAATGGTTCTGACAATATAAAATCTCGTATCTCACGAGTAATTGGCTTATATATATATTCATTATTTTCTTGCAAAATTGAATTAATTGCTTCAATATCATCATAAAATCCAATAAAAACACCCTGAGAAGTGTATACAACATATAATGTATTTTCTATTGCTGTGTCTGACATTTTTACCTCCTATTTCCATCTTCCTATACAAATAACGCTCATACTATCTTCTATACCTTCATTGTAAAAGTTATCATCGCCAGGAGTTACTGAATTTGACCATACAGTAAAATAATTTCTTTCATGACGTATCATAGGGATTCTTCTATCAAAGCCGCCACTAGTTTGTCCATTAGTACTTGTATTATCTACTGCTATTAAGGCATAGTTGTTATTTATAAATGATACAGGATAAATATAATGAGTATTATTTTCTACTGACCATCCATCAGGAATTATTGTGACCATAATCATAATACCAGTCGAAAATCTTATATAATAATTCATACTACCTGCGTCGTTTGACCACATGGTATCATAATAACCTGTTGTTATAAGTGTATCAATCATACTCTTTAATTGTTTTCCCATAAAAGCAGATAATGAATCCGTTGTAGAAGTACTTGTTAAATTATTCTGTATACCTCTCCATGTATTAGTATCCGAATCGGATACAGAAGTCTTACTACCGTCAGAACCAGTAAGAGTAATAGTGCTTCCTGATTTAGACAATGAATATGTTGTATTGTTATCCGTTGTTTTATATCCGCTATCATTTGTTAATTGAGAAACTTTTGTAGGTACAGTTACATTCACAGCTTTAGAAGAAGGTGTAAGAGCAGTCCCATTCACCTTTACAGTTTCAATTACGTTTGCTTGTGCATCACTTGGAGCATGTGCTGAGTCGGCATGAGTTTTTGCAGAATTCCAGTTATTAACCAAAGTAGATGTAATTCCGTCAATAACGGACTTATTACTATGAGTGTGTCGTTTTGAATAAGCATCATCATAGTGTGCTTTGTCTGTTTTACTTAATAAACCGTCAACCGAAGTAGTTGCCTTTGGAATTGCATTTGCAGAAATAGCAACCCATCCAGTACCATTGTAACGATATGTATAATCTGTGTCTTTTACGTTTACCGTCCATCCATCAGCAGGATTAGGATACGTTTTTGCAATGTCGCTATACGTTGCTACACTCTCTTTCCAATCAATGTTTGTTTCCAAAGTAGAAAATTTATTATCAATCTCATTTTTAGTGTATTTATCTCCCCACGAAGTTTTATTGTTCGTAACCGTCTTAGAAAGAGAAGATAGATCGCTCTCTAATTTTGATACTGAAGTTTCTATTGTTTCACCATTATCACGTTCAACACTTGTAGAAGATGTCCATTCAGAAATTTTTTTATAATTTCCATCGGACTGTTTTTGTGTTCTAGTTATTTTTTTATAACCAGATGAAAGTGCCATATTTTATTTCCTCCTTTCAATTATCCCTCGATGATCCAATAATCACCAGTTTTTTGTATTGTTGGTTCTGTAGATTGCGTTACTTCAGACACAACTCTAGTGCTGTTGCTATATAAACATCCATCGGTTCCAACATAAGCCGTATCATGAGAGTATGTTACGGGAGATGCTGCTTGTGAAGTAGCACCAACCAAGAATATCTTACTTGATGTATTTGTTGAACCCGTAGTATTCGTTGTATTTGTATCTTGCGTAGTAATAGTACCTGTAGTTCCATCGCCTTTGGCATAAGTAATTACTTTGCCACTTACAGATAAACTTTTAATGTATGTTGTATTAATCTGCTGACCAGCTGAATCTTGTGTCGCTTTTGTAGCTGTAGTAGTTGAACCTGCACTTGTAGCGTATTTAACAGATTTATTTGCATCAGCTGTATTATCAACGTTTCCAAGTCCTACCTGAGACTTTGTTACTGAATGAGGATTACTCCTATTCGTAACATGTGCATCTAAATTACTTTCAACAGTCTTACCACGACTACCTTCAAACACAGTTCCAGTTGTAGTACCAAAATTTATATTTTCACTAAGAATTTTTTTGTTTATATCAAGAGGGGCAATTCCATTTGCTACATTCTTATCATCTGTTAAAACAAACTTATGATTTTTCAAATCGTCTTGGAAGTCTTTGATGATTTTATCTTGTTTGTCTAAATGAGCCAAAGCTTCTGTGAGTGCATCGAATTCATAAGAAGATTCAATATCATCATAATCAATAGGAATCGGTTCAATATTGAGTGTAAAATTCATAGTTGATACTATGGGTGCATCTAACTGAATAATATCATCAATCGACTTTTCACCTAATGAATATACTTTACGCATAATCATGACATCTACATCACATTTACCTGGAACGACCAACATTTGCTGTGTTAATTCAATCATGATTCTATTATTTACAATTTCACATTGATTAAAGACATTAAAACCATCTGGCTTCTTAAATCGTACAAAGGCACTTGTAGTATTAGTATCAACATCGTATATTATGCCATTGTGTGTACATGTAACTTCGATTCCACGTCCAGTATCATATTGTTTTGCCGATACCTTAACAATGTTCTTGTTGTACAAATCCAGTGAAATTTTTGCAATTGTTTGCATCTTTTTCTCCTTTCTAATAAAATAAGGAGTATATGAAATATATACTCCTTTAAGCAGCTTCCAATACTGTTAAACCAAATAAACCTTGAGAGGTATAAGTAAGTGTCTTTGTTCCAGTCTTTGTTGAACCTGCTTTTAGCAATACACTTACATTTTCTACGTTTTGAAACCAGTACACAAATGTCGCTCCTGCGTCTAATTCAACGGCATTTGATGATTCTCCATAACGATGTGTATTTGCCGTAACACATGCACTATTAACATATATAGCACAAGCAGTAGTTCCATAATCGCTAGTCGTATCAGTCCATACTGCGGCATTAAGAATAAATAAACCAGTGCCATTAATAGTCCATGAACGCTGGAATGCCTCTTTATCTGATGATGTTGTTGTGGCTCGTTGATTTAATTTATCATAGAGTACAGGAATTTCTAAGCCATCATCTATTTTAATATCAGTGAATTTTGCTGTGTCACCAATAAGATCTTGAACTATGCTAGTTCCTCCCACATTAAGATTATCTGTAATCAAAACATCTTTTGTAAATCTGGATGGCATAGCACATTCAAAAGCTTCATATTCCGACACTTTACCAAAAGCTACGCCTTTTGCCGAAGGATGAATATCAATTAAAGAATAACCCACACCTAATCTAATATGACGACTGGATTCGCCTTTAATAGTGTCGTTTAAGATTAAGACTATATCATATGAATATTCGGTAGACACACCTTTAATTATGGCATTATTCTCAAATTTATATATTCCAGTCAAAGTGTCATATACGCCAGGTAAATCAGTAAGTTTATCAATACTATTATAAGTAGAATCGGATGCTTTCTTAATTTTGACCGTAAAGGTGTGTGTATTGTCATTTAATTTATATATATATGAACTAATATTTAATTTTATATTATATCCTTCTTCGTTTGGAGTTCCATTGTCATCACATCTTACTGCTTCGAAGATATCTACATAAGGATATATATATCTATATACTTCAATATTAGTTGAATATGTAGAAGATATATTTCTTGAATCTGTTATAGTTAGTGTTAATGGAAGATTGTCAAATATAGAATTTAGAGATAAAAATTTAATAACGTTACTTGTTATTGAAGATAATGAACTACTTGTATAAGTCATTCCATCTAAAGATACTCTTGCATTTGAAAAAGTTGCGCCATATTTCATTGTGGCACTCGGAGTAATCATAACCTTAGAAATATTTTGTATAAATTTTCCTCCACCAACGGCATCTTTAAAATTTGTTGGATCTGAAACTACACAAGATATATCAGGTTGCACCTCTGACGAAACAAAACTTACAACTTGCGTAAGTTCGTCACTTTCGCCAATTTTATTTGAATATCCAGAATCAGAGTATGTTTCAACAACAACTCCTATGGTTACAGAATTCTGATTATTATATCTATTATATATACTTTCTCTCTCAGATTTACTAAAAGAAAAAGTGGCAGAAAAAGAATAAGCTCCTCTATTACCTAATTCAATATCCTTAATTTTAATTATATTTGGAATACTGATTCTTAGATTATAATAATAAGAATCTGTTTGGGTTGCACATGATACAGAAAATGTACCAGATAAATCATTTGGCTTAGAAAATGATTCACATGATGCGGATCGGGGAATAGTGGTTAAATCAATATCACCAGAACCACTTGCATCACCACAAGTATAATATTGACCAGTAGTGTCGTTTACGCCAAAACTAAAATCAATATTTTTTGTTCCATCAGAATTATGATATATTGTTTTATATCCAGATATAATGGTGGTTTTTTCGCAATTAAATACAGGAATATTGCTGTAAAAATCTTCATCATCAATTGTAACACGTACTTGTATTTTATCTGGTGAACCACTCCAATCCCAGTTCCACCCTCCACTATATTCGTCAAGATTTAAGGAATAATATACTTCGCTTGAATTATTTGAAATGTCATAAGAAGTTTCAAAAACATTAAGCTCAAAATAATGATGACCATTTGAACCTTCGACTATTAACTGTGCCATTTATTACTCCTTTCATATTAATTTACCTTAACTAATCTTAATCCACCTGATGCAGATGGTATCCATTTAAAGTTACCAATTTGCGACCAATCTGACGTATTAACCTTATTGACATTAAGCATTTGATCGGTGAAATAAGCTAGTTTATTATTATATTTATCAACAAAGACAATTTGATTATTTCTCAGCCACAACTTAACATCTGAGTCAGCGGTTGCACTAATAAAAATACCATCTTTAGTAAAATCAAAGTGCTGATTAATCACACCAATTTCATCATTATATTTTTCGTATAAGTCATTAATTTTTTCATCAGAGCTTTCTCTGAAAGTGTTCAAAGAACTGATATCTTTATCAAACTGAGAGATGCTTACCGAGATGGTTTCAGTATCTTTTTTTGCATCATAAGCAGTTTTGGCAATATTCTCAATTGCACCATCTCTAACAACAACAGTCCATTGATATACATTGTTAGAGTATAAAATTTGGTTACATGTATAATAATAAGGATATAATTCGTTATACAGTGGTGTCGCCAACGTCCAATGTCCATATCCAGTATCATTATTTTCAATAACATTAATTGGTGCAATAGGTGCAGTATCTTTTGAATTGGACGAAAAATATATAGGAACTACAGTTGTTACGCTCACGCCATCATTTCCTATGTATTTACTCCAAGTATAATCTTTAGGATTATTACTCTTGTTTTCGCTTTCTTTATTAGTTGCTATACCAATATATTGAGTTGAACTAAGTGGGGTATCCGATATATTTGTACCGTTAGTATCATCGGCATACATTATCCATGTAAAATATGACGAACCAGTATCCCCTTGAATACCTTGTTCACCTTTTTCTCCATCTTTGCCATATACACCATAAATTATAGGAGACGTATTTTCAGTATCACCATTTGACTTGGTATTAGTTATATATATCCAAAGATATCTTTTCTCATTAGACACATACTGGATATCTGTTGTCCATCCTTGAGACTCTATAGTAATTCCTTCAGACTTGTCTGAAACTAAGTAATGCATAGTCTGAGAAACAATGGTATCTCCAACAATATCTGTAATATCTTTTTCTTCATTATTAAAGTTAATTGATAACTCTACATTCTTTAAACTTAATTTTTGAGTTTTAGCATCATATATCAACTTTCCGTCAGCCATTTCGAAGCCACCAGTTTCAAGGTTTATATGTGTTCCTTTTAATTCATTATTAAGATTAGAATAATTAGCCGAATATATATCACCTGCAACCATAAGACCAGATATTACAAACTGTGTATTCAAACCATACTTTTCATGTGTAACTCCATTAAGAGTATATTTTTGCTTTCCCAATGCAGTGATTGCAGTTCTCCATCTATCTGTCGTATATACAAATTCATTAGCATTAATTCGTGCCTGTTCATCTTTATAATCATCAATCACATCGTCATAACTTCTAATAAGAATACCATGCTCATCAAATATTGCAGTTGAATTAGTGTTGTGAACACTATAGAGAGCAGAATCTAATCCTTCTTTTTGCAATCTTTCAAATGTAAGATTGGCTTTCTCACCTTGGCTTGCCTGCTTAACAGTAGAAGAGTAGCTTGATACCATAGATTGTGATTTTGTAAGAATGTCTTTAACTATATTAACATCTGGACTTCCATATCTATATGCATCCGAAAATGTGACAGATAATTTGCTTAAATCTCCATAGGAAATTGAAATATCTGCCAATCTCATTACATAAATTTTCCCATCAATCTTAGTTCTGATAAAGTTACCCAAAGTAAAATCATCAAGAATAGGTTCGAAAATTCTGTTTCCGTCTTTGTCAGTTAATAGAAGGAGATTTTGCAATGTACCTGAGATAGTGAATTGCTTCTCACCAGATTTAACTAATTCTTTCTTGGCAACTACCAATAATTCATTAGCTTTATCAATTAATTCAGTATTGGTCAGTCCATCAGATATATAATTCTCGTTACTATAATCATCTTCACGCCTATAATAAGTGAACAATTTCCAATATTCTTCACCTATATACGATTCAAAATCAAGCTCATTATGAGTCTTAGATATTAAATCCTCAATATATTTCTCAAGTCCTGTGATTGTGTCTAATTGGGAATTTCTATAAGATAATTCAGTCTCTAATGCGATAAAACGTTCATAATATGGGAGATAAATAGAATCGTGTAGATCAGAAGAATTAGATGCGACACCTTGTTCAGTGAGAATATTAATTGCTGACTGATAAGCAGATTGGTAAGAAGTCAATCTTTGAGCAGAATACTTGTGAATTTCTTCCTTGAATTTGTTAATATCTTTAGTATTATAAATATCCTGAAGACCTTGATCATTAACCTTACCCATCGCTTTATCTACTTGCTGATTAACGTAAGCAATATAATCATCGTTGATTTCAATACTTATAACATCTTTCATTTCAGCCGTGTCTTTACTGTCAGAATAATTGGTTAATTTGAAGCGACCAGTCCATGTTTGAGATTTAAGTGTAGAACCATCAAGAATTTCAATCTTATAAATGGAAGTATCAATGATTGCTTTTGCCATCGCAAGAACTGCATTGTTAGCAGTGTAAACAGATATCTTACTTACATCTGTAACCGCTACAGGAGACAAATTAGATGGAGTAAGCAAAGCTAATTGAGATGCCGCTGTTTTATCCTCTTGCTTCCATGTCGGCATCATAGAATTATTAAGATAAGAATATAAATCAATGACATCATAATACACAGATGTTATATTACTCCAACCTATATACTGCTGTTGAATAGAAGAATATGTAGTTTCGGGATAATATTTTTTGATATATTCAATAATATCGTTATATTGATTTACAAGAGAAGCTTCTAAGGAAAAAGATTTGTTATTAGTGTATTCATCAACAAGTTCATCATATGATTTTATCTTAGATTGTAGCTCGTCTGGCATATCTGACAAAGTATCTTGATTGAAATAATATATATAATTACTGCCGTTAGGATTAATGTTCTTCAATGTTGCATTAATTAAATCATCTCCACCAATAACTCTAAAACAGTTTTTAACACTGTCTGTTTCCGATGTTAGCTGTATTTCAGAACCAAGATTATTTTTATCTACAAAGATTGATGTATCTTTGCCATATGGTTCATGTAAAATTGTTCCTTCACACTCAGGACAAATTGTAAACACATCTTCGCTTCTATATCCACAATCCAAACAACAAGTTTCCATATCGTATACGTAGACACTTCTTGTATTTGAATCAAATAAGAATATACATCCAATTTCCTGAGAAAGAGTGCTTGTTAAGAAGTCATATATGCTTGTACCATCTATGCTGAATGAACGCTGAATTTTTAAGAGAGTTTCATCGACATGAGCAATTGTATAACCAGGTGCTTTTTCAAAAATTCTATCCAGCAAAGAACTATCTTTCTTATCAGGGTTATAAAATATAGTTGGCTCGGTGTATTCTTCACGAGCAATATCATCCTCTGTATTAATTTCAATGTCGTGTAAAATTACTTGCCCAAGTTCAGCTTCACACAACGATTTAGCTGTTACAAGTTTCTTTGTATTTTTTTCTGATTCGTCTGTTCCAACTGTAATCTCGAACCATTCATCATATTCTTTAACGTATATCGTTTTAAAATCAACGATTTTATCCCACAGATTTTCAACATTATCATTTTTTTCTTTATATACATTAAATGATAATTCGTCAACTACATTGAATTGTGGATGATATGTTATAGAATCGGCAGGAATATTAATAATTTCGCCAAATTTTTCAAGATTTCTGTTACCTAGAATAATATGTAAAGGTCTTATGCCTTGACCAGTTTTCTGCATTCTAAGTAAATTTTTTACATTAATTTTCTGCACTAAATTCCTACCTTTCTAACAGATTGATAATTCATAGTTATATTTATATTAAGTGTAGAAGAGTAGTAATTATCTCTGTTGTTATATGTGTTTATAATTTTTAACCAATTGTAATTAAAATCATTGGCAATCTTGTGATTAAGATTATCAGATGTAATTATTCCATGCTTATTATCAAGAGTGATTTTTTCTCCCTGTGAACAATTTTCAATAATAAATAATTCGTTATCTGCTGAATTAGTTATAGTAAGATTACCAGCTTCATTACAAGTTATTGTCGTGTAAGGATAAGTTTCTCCAATCTCATCTGAATCATCATGTACACAGAACTCCTTTACATTTGTGAAAACTAAATCGTTACCATCATTAAAAGCATAAGCAGCATTGGAAGTAAACGTGCATTCTATTCCATATATATCATCATTAATCTTAATTGCTTGGATATTAAATGATCCATAAAAGGATATGTTCTCATAGCCTTCTTTATTTATTTTGAACTGTTCAAATCTCTTTCTATTAAGCCACCTGTTGATTGCACTGTATTCTTCTGGTGTTATTGGAAGAGGTTCACAGTTATAATCTAATCTACATAACTGGATGGTGAAAGAATAATCTTCTTCATATGATGTTCCATATAATTCAGATATATCTTGCCCAACCGATTTAATTGAATTGAATGTCAGATTAGAACCAGATGAGACAGTTTCAGCACCGCCAGAGGAAGAGTCGAAATTAACCGCAACTAATCCGTAATCACTTGCCAACTCGTTTGCATATTGAAAATCAGTAAACATGTCTTTCACCATCCTTTTTTATTTGAAAATTCTGAATAAACTTTTGAAAAATTTATTCAATTTGTTTATATAGCCTGCCTTAATTGAATCCATTTCGGCTATTTTTTCGTCCAAAACAGCAATCTTGGATTTATATTCATTACAAAGTTTTTCGTACATATTTTTCGATATAAGTGCCTTTTTTATAAGCAGAGAGAGGTCATTAACCTTCTCATCAACGCCTTTACCACTCATTGAAACCGTGATTTCATAATTGGCAATTTTAGCTTTTAGTTCTGCGTTTTCTTTTTCGAGTAGATTGCAGTGACTTTTGTAATACTGCAATTCATTACTTTCTTTATTTTTTTTTATTTTCGACATTATTGATTCTCCGTATAAGATAATTTAAATAAAAGGCACACCAATTACGGTATGCCTTAGTTGATATTTTATCTAAATGTTAATTTGTTTAATGAATTCCTACCTAGAGTCTGTCCAAGAGTCATGTTTTGTATCATCTTTTCGAACTTAGGATCTTTCTGGGCTTCTTTCATAAAGTCTTCATAGTTTCGTACATTAGGTAATGATAAAGTTACATCTCCAAATTGGACATCAACCTTATTAGACAGGTTGTTAGACATATTAGAGATATCAGGTAACTTAGCACCAAGATTATCCATATACATGTTTGGTGTAGTGATTCCTTTAGAAAGATTCCAAAGTTTTTCAACTTGGTCTTTATTGAATACTGTATCACCTGAATCAAACTGACGAAGCACACCATACTTAGTAACAAGTACTTCTGAACCTGGATCATCTTCATCATAAATATGAAGTCCACTTATTGCTGATTTAGTTCCTTTACGATAACCATGACTTTTCATCCAATCAAGCATCCACACGTTCTGATCATAAGTAGCGTAATACTGTCCTTCACCACCCATTTGATCGTAGTACTGACTACGAGCTGCGAATGATGAATCATAATCGTGTAGTTTAAGGCGATCTACGATTGATGTGTCTATATTTAAACTATTTTTATCGAAATAATCCTTACTATATATCCAATCAACACCGTCACTTCCAGAAGAATCATTATCATCTGAACCAGTATCCCAGTTTCCACTCCAATCATCACCAGAATAATCATTACCGCCTGAGTAACCGCCATCAGAACTTGCATTCTGTTCAGCCTGCTGTCTTGCAATCTCATCGGCAACTCTCTGTGCCTCGGCATTACTATTTGCAAGTAATCCCTGTACAGCGGAATTGATATTATCACAAACATCTTTAATCTTTGAATTGCTATCAATGAAACTTGTGCTGAAATTATCAAGAACCTTAGTTATATTACCAGTATTAGTACTCCATATAGAAGCCATTGATTCACTTAGTTTATAACCATAATTTTCAGCAGTAGAAGTAATAGTTTCTGCAATATCAGAAGCATTATCATTAGATTGGTCAATAATATCCTGAATTAGATTATCCAATTGATCCAAACGCTGATTGAGCCATTCTTGTGTATTATCTTTTAATTGATCTAAAATTTTCTCAGTGTCGCTAATAAGCTTTTCATATTCAGTATCTTTCAAATCATCTTTAGCAGAATTAATCTGGTCTTTAAGCTGCTGAATATTCTTCTTACCTTCCTCAGAATTATCGCCTTGATAAGCAGAGTATTGTTTCTCTAAAGCATTAAGAGCTTCCGTTTTCTCACGAATAGATTTCTCATAATCGTAAGCGTCCTTCATAGTACTCATAAGCTCTTTGTATTTATCAATGGCATCTCCAAGCTTATCAATAAAATCATTATAAGCATCATTAGTCAAATTCTTAATGGCATCTTTTTCGCTCATAGCAGACTTAATAGCTTCTTGTTCCTTATCAATAAGGTCTTGTTTTCTGTCAAGTAACTCTTTGTCATAAGGATTATTGGCTAAATCAGCATCAATTTTAGCAATTTCATCTTTATAAGCTTTTGCTTGATTAAGGTATAATTGGTATTTCTGTGCAAGTAATGCCTGAGCAGCCTGACCTTCTTTGGTCATATTACCATTATCATCAGTTATTCCGACATCCTTAAGTAATTCTGTAAGGAAGTCTGTTTCAGTAATAAGGTTTTCAACGTCATCACGAGTTCTATCAAAAGCATCCCAATTAATCTGGCGAATGGTGTTATCATACTCGACCAAAGCCTTCTTAGCATCTAAAATACTTGAAGAAACTTCATCTATTGCTGACTGCATAGAATACCAATCCTCTGATTCAGGCATAATGCTTCCAGAATTTACAGCAGAATTTAATGCATTGACTAAAGCATCCCTTTCGGCTTCGAGTTTTTGAAGATTCTTATTTTCCTGGTCAATCATTGCTGAATTGAGTAGGGTAGAAGAGAACCAACCCTTTTCGTTCATAAGTTCATCTTCTTTACTGTATAAATCTCTAACGGCAACAATCTTATTAATCTTTTCTTCAAATTCAGAAGCTACATTATCGAACCTACTCTTAGCAAGTCCTTTTAACTCAATATTAAGTTCCTGAACAGCAGTCTTAGCGTCTTGTGCTTTATCATAGAAATCCTGACAATCAGATATAGCATCCTTCAAATCATCATCGTAAATAACATCAATACTTATTGAGCCATCTGCAATCTGATTCTTATAATATTCGTCAAGACCATAAGAATTAAATGCATTCATGTAATACTCATAAGCATCTGACTGTGTATTTATCTCATCTACAAGTGTACTCATAGAATCTGATAATGCGTTATTACGATTGAGCCATGTGGTTGTTGTATCTGATACAACATTCTTTAGACGTGAATATGCTGTAGAAATCTTATTGATTAAGCGTTCAATCCAGTTAAGTTTTTCGGCTGATTGTGAAGAGGATGAATCGTTGGAAGATGATGAATCGTCACCTGAAAAACCTTGCCATGATAAATCAATACCATTAAAAGCAGACTCAAATGATATATTCTGTAAAGCATTATAATCATCAACCATTTTCTGCATTTCAGCAATGGCATTTGTCTCTTCATCTGCACCATTATCATACAAATATAAACCTAAATCCATATCATCATCCATAGAAGTAGCTTTTGAAGTTAATGACATTAACCCTGTTGCTGTATCTATAGTAGTCTGATAGAATTTACCCCACATACCAGAAAGATATTTAATAAGCTGATCATCAATCTTCTGTTTAGCCTGTGCGAGATTTTTATAGTTACTGAAATCTTCGCCATACGCTTCAGATAAGCCTGCAAAGAAATCATTATTTGTGTTTACAAGGTTAGAATAGAATGTACCATCATACTTAGACTTCTCAACAAGTGAGTAAATATAAGCATTTTTATCATCCTCATACACACCCTGTAACTGGTCAAACAACTCTTCCTGTGAAATAATACCAAGCATATACTGACCTAAAGCGTCTTTTGCTTCTGGATACTGTTTGATAATTTTCTGCATTGAATCGACACCGATACGACCTGTTTCAGACAATTCTTTCTGAATAGAAGATAACAAATCAGCTTCTGACTGAAGGTCTGCCAATGTTGCTGTCTTAGTCTTATCATCTGATTCTTCAAGAAGAGAAGTAGGATCAAATGTTTTGACAGGTAAATCTACCGAACTTTTGTTAGCTTCTTCTTGAGCGGCTTTAATAACTTCTTTAAGACTTTCAACTGTAGTATTCTCATCGAAAGTCACATTAGCAAGAATGTTTAAATCATCATCAGATAAGGTTGAAAGATAATTGTCAATATTTTTCATATCATCCGAACTTAAGTTTTTAGCTTCTTTTGATATTTTAGAAGATAAATCCTCTCGTTTACCTTTATCAGATAGACTATCCCAGTCATTATTCAGTCTTGCCAACGCATCAGATAATTCCTGCGAAGCTTCTGTAACTTTTTTATAGGTGTCAGAAGTTGAATCTAAGCCTTCAACTTGTTCTTTTGCTTCCTCTTGGATGTCCAATGCAGTTTTTTTTGCATCATTACGAGTTTTTTCAAGTTGTGCCTTCTTTTTCTCATACTCTTTAGCTTCTTTATTGGAAGGGTTTGATTTATTATTATATTCTTCATTTAATGTATCTAACCTAGATTGATTTAATAGCATTCTTTCTTTGGCTAGATTCATTATATCAAGCTTTGTAAGTTTTTTTTCAAATCCATCTTCGTCTACAACCGAATAATCCTTATATTCTTTAGATAAAGAAGGTGTTATTTTCTTATTAAAATATTTATTAGCAGTATCTTCTAATTCTTTTTGCTTTAAATCATGACGAGCTTTTTCAATATTATACATATTTTCCAGCTCAGTTTTCTGATTTTTGAGATTTTCTAACTCTTGTTCGTCTGTAAAACTTAAAGAATCTTGATTGTTAATTTCAGTTATTTTCTGATTTATTTCATCAAGCTGAGTTTTATAATCTTTTAAAGTTGATTCAGAATCAGAAACATCTTGTTTTAAGTTGGATATTTTATCTTTTAATTCATCAAAACTTGTCGTACAAGCGTCAACGATTTTTACGGTAGCATAAATTGCACCTATAGCAGCCGTTATAGCAAGTAATACAGGATGAGCGGCAGCAAGCGATTTTAATGATGCTCCCAATCCTTTAATAGCCGTACCAAATCCAACAGTAGCAGTAGTAGCAGTACCCTCAGCCGCAGCCATAGCATTAGCTGAAGCAGTATTAGCTATTTCATCAGTAGTAGTTTTTAATAACTCCCCTTGAAGTCCCTTTGAAACCAAAACGGCTTTTATTTGTGTGGCATTAAGTTGACTTTGACTTAATGCCATTTTTGTTGCTTCTTTAGAATAATCAGAAAAACACGCAACAATTTCTTTTGTTAAATTTTTATTATTAGCAATATTAGAATTATTTAATAATTCATTTAGATTACTCAAAGCAGAGACAGACTCTCCAACAGTCTTTAGTTGCTTGCATAATAATTATAAATAAATTATAATAATAAAAATATAATTTTACAATAAGTAGGAGGTATTATGAATTACGAAGAAGCAAAAAAATATATTTATAATGAAATAAAATTAGGAAATTCTAATTGTACAGAAATTCTTGTTGATATTGCAGGAGAATTAGATCAAGATGGAATTGAATTTATTCAAAAACTCACAAATTCTTCTTATGAAGATGTAATTAAGATATGGTATGAATTAAAAAAAGATTATGGTTCAAAAAAAACCAACCCATTTTTCCCCGACCTTACCCCACAGCAAATCGCCCAAGCTAACGCCCAAGCACAAGATTGGTTGAATAAAGTTCATTGTCCATATTGTAATAGTACAAATTGTAAAAAGATATCAGGAGTATCAAAGGCAACATCAGTAGCGATGTTTGGTATATTCTCACAAAAGGTTAAGAAACAATGGCACTGCAATAATTGTAAGAGTGATTTTTAAAATAAATCGTAATATAAAATGGTAAAATATTCCTTATTTACCTTACAATAATTTTAAAGCAGAGGGGTGAGTTTATGTATAATAATATGTCTCCAACAGAACTATGTTGGCAAACAGGTGATTATACAGATGAATGTCATTGTGAATTCTGTGAACACAGTGACGAATGTAGCGGATCTGAAGATAAAGACTGATGGGATAGGAGAGTAGTGAAAAGAGCAAGTGTGAATACATTTGCTCTTTTATTTATTAACCAAAAAAGCATTCACAATTAAGTGAATGCTTTTAAGCTCTTTACATCAAAGGTAAAGAATAAGGTTTCTTACATCGTCATACGCCAGTAACCCAACGCAGACCGTTTGCATTTGTTTATATATTATTATATGCATTTATTCTTGTTTGTCAATACCTTTTTCAAAATTAATTACTAATTTATCTAATATTTTGTCATTAATCCTTTTTAATATATTTTCATCAGTAATACTAACTTTACCTGCTCTTACATTATTGAGTTTTCTTATTCTTCTTATACTTACAGATCTTATCATATCTACTTTCAAATAAGAGTCTTCATCTCCTGGTAAATGCTGAACCTTTCCTATATTTACTGCACAATCATTAAATTTTTTATCTTCTGATGAAGCCAATGGGAATACGGTAAATACAAAACCTTGTTGTGCCCATATCATAGCATAATGACCATCTTTATATTGGTCGCTTAACTCATCACCAATATTCATACCAAATTCAACCCAAACTATATCACCTCTTTGCATGTTTTGTGGTAAAGAAGGAAACCTCTCATGTAATTCGTGACGTTTAGCATAATTTGACTTCTTTAATAACCATTTACAAAATTCAACAGCAAAATCAGATTCTACATCATATAAAGTTGAAACTATACTAGAAAGCATTCCCTTTATTCTACCTTGTGCAGATATATCTTCCTTTAATTTCATATTTAACATTCTCCAATCATCAGTATTTAATATTACCATTATATACCAATAATTGACATAATTCTATCAGAACATATGTTTATAAACGTATATAAATGAAGAGTAGCCATTAATGACTACTCTTCAAAATCTTACTGTAATGTCTTAACAATTGCTCTCCAATATTCAAATCTTCCTCGAACATTTTCCTTTGAACCTGTTCCATTCTGAACAAACTGCTTATACTCATCATTTGAATCATAATTAACACAAAAATCAGCAACCTTATCGACAAGTTTTGTGAACGACTTCTTATCTTTAATAATACGATAACCTGAATATAATATTTGTGGGATAGAGGTAACAGGAATTTTAATTTCATCAAATGATTCATCGAATCTATCCATAGCCTCTTTTAATGTATCAGCTCTACCAAGATACTGATCCGCATAATCAGTTACATAAGTATCAATATCTTTTGTTCTAAAAGATGTAAATTCCTGTTCCTGATTAGAAGAAATAAGCATCATTGCCTGGATAATTATATCTCTATCTGTACCATTCTTTCTTTGTGTAGGTGACATAAGTTTATCCATGAATGGATGATTGGCGAGAGAGTAGACCACTTCACTAAATTCATCTGATTCATGCACCACACGCAAAAGCTTATTTGACAGAGGTTTCCCTGCATTCTGTCTTCGGAAAAGTTCACGGATATCTGTTTCTGTACAATCGGTCATTCTATAAATCTGCAATTCAGCATTAAGAATTTCAGATTTAACATCTTCATCAAGTTTGTCAAATTTTAAGCCTGATAAATTCTTTTCTTCACCGTTAATAATAATACCATTCATATCCTTTGATAAAGCAAATATATTCTCAATATAATCTCTTATAGTAGATAAACGCTGAACACCGTCAATAACCGATAGAGTTCCGTCTTCTTCTACAATTGCATATGTTGGATTAATTGGATAATGGCGAAGTAGTGAATCAATCAAATCTGATTTTTGCTTACGATTCCATTGTCCCTCTGGTCGCTGTAATTTATGAGAAAGATTAATTGTCCCCTTATTCATATCCTTTACAAGTGATTGTAAAGAGCGAGTTTTAGATGTATAATCCATACTTTATTATACCTCCCATATATGTTAATATTTTCATATAACATATCACATATAAAATATTTTTGCAATTATATCAATGAGAAACAGAGGTTACATATGTTAAAAATTCATTACTGTCCTAATTGTCATAGAATCACATACACACATTATATTAAATGTATATGCAGAACACATGCAACATTGAATGCAAAAATCTTGATATAGAATTTGAAAAATTCTTCTCAATGACGAAATCCGAAAGAGAAGAGTATATTAACTCACAATTACAAAATTAGAACTATTGTTCTGGATTGTATTGAATTAAATACAATGGTAAAATATAGACATTGGAGAAACAACATAGATGTGTGCCATAACACTCTATAACCGAAGGTTGTCCCAATGTCTATTTTTATGGCAGTCGGAAAAATGAATCTGCCCTTTCTGGGCGCATATTTCCCTAATTTATATTTCTATTTTATAGAGAAGGGAGGCGAGACATGTTAAAATTTTTAACAAGTATTATCGGAAGTGGTAAGTATAATTTACGTTCCGTTTTAGGAAAAGTCATTGTAACAAGCATGATTTGTAAACATACTGAACTTTCTGATAGTAAAGTAAAAGACATCACTAATATGATGTTATAATATCTTTCTCTTTATATGCCATTTCATTTTTCTCCTTTTAATTTTTTGGGTAGGGCTGTCTCACGACAGTCCTATTTTATTATTAATCACTAATCTTATGATCATGTCAATATGCATAAAAAGACTCTTTAATACTATACATTTTCCTCAAAACCTATGTTCTGAATTGTAAAAATATGATATAATGATATAATAAAAATATCTGGGAGGCATACTTATCCAAAAGGTAAGCGTAAGGGAGCCAGATAATATATAATTAAAAATATAGTCGGTCGCCGAGCAGGTATTGCTTGGGCAATAAACCCCTTCAGTGTTTCTGTTGTATACAAAGCAGAAGAAACTAATAAAAGGAGGAACGACATTATGAATTGCCATATTAGAATGAGCACGTCTTTTGTTATTGCGCTTATAGCGTTGTTTATTGTCATTAAATTATGTTTTTAATTATTGAATCTGGTGGGAATATTATTATTATTTTTACATAGGAGAGTAGATTTTTCTACTCTCTATTTTATTATTCTCTGTTTTATAAGTTATTTTTGGAATTTTCTAGTTGAGTTAAACACACACTCAAGTACATTACTGAATTCCGAAATCGCAATGTACACTATGCATTATAAGCAAATGTCATACTTAAGGCGATGACTCACTTAGAGGATGGGTATGTCGTTGGGGATTGCTCTCTTATATAGTTATTCTCTATACATGACCTTTCATTTCTATATATGGTCAACATTAAAAATGTAGAGTACCGTCCTGCTCGTTGCCCGTTGTTAATGATACTTAGACACCTATCAAGTCTCCTCGATATTTTCATATATCCACATATACAATTTTTTCTGCTTTCGCAACCTCATCCAATATAACCATATGGATTACGGTTTGTTATGTGATCCGTGGGTAGCTTGTTAAGCTACCAAGCATTCAAGCATTTACTCCTCCATGTAATAGTTTATACTCCGCTAAAGTGTTTGCAGAGTTTTTATCAAGAATCCCATGTATCCATAGACTTGATTGTAACGCCATTATGTTATTCTCTTATCTATGATTGACCAACTAAAAAAAACTGTTGGAGAGTTTTATGTAAGGTTTGAAAACCCAATCAAAATTCTTAATAAATTTAGTGACACCAAATATTCCACTACTAGTTATTGCAACTCCTAATAAACCAAAATGTGAAGTTATGTCATCAATTAAGGATAATGCATCATTACCCAAATTTACGATATTTTTTATATCATCTGACTGAACCAAGTGATTAATAAATTCTGTCCAAGTGTTGCTAAGTTTATTTAATGAGCCTGTAAGATTATTGGCTGATTTCTCGGCTTCTTCTAGTGCCGAACCATTAGCTGAATTACTATTATATAAATTAAGCATCTTTTCATAAGATTCCCAATCGCTAAGTATAGCTGCTAAATCGTTAGCATGGTATTTCTTACCTATATCTGTTAAGATATTTGCTCTTTTCGTATCACCTTCAGGTAAGCTATTAAAAGCAACTGAAAGTTCCTTTAATAATTCAATAGGTGTTTTAAGTCTTTCTGCACCATCAACCATTTTGGTCATTGAAATACCAACAGCTTCAAACGCCTCTCGAACAGGTTTCGAGGTTGTATCTTGAAGAGTAATGAATAAACTCTTTAATGCTGTACCCGCTTCTGAACCACTTTCTCTTGTTTTAGAAACAACAGTAGCAATAAGAGCAGATAATTCATCAACTTTTACACCGTATTGTGCAGCAACAGAAGCCGATTCAGATGTTGCATCTGCCATATCTTGCATACTAATAGCTACATTATTTGTTATATAGTTTTGTGAATCCAAAACTTTATTCAATTCTTCAACACTATTTTTATAATCGTATGCAGCATTTGTAGCAATAAGATAATCATTTGCTGCATTGCTTGTCATATCACCTGCTGACTGAGCTAAAATAGATAGTTCTGACATTTCTTCTGCGTTATCAAAACCAGCACGGTACATCTCCTGTACACCAGTTAAATAATCGGTAGATTTTTTACCATATTTACTTGCTGTATCATAAGAAGCAATGCCAAGTTTCTTTATTTGTTTAGTTGTTAAATCAGAAGTCTTACTGATTTCGGTAAGAATATCATCCATGTCTTTCATTTCTGAAACTGCTTCTTTAACCTTATTAACACCTGTCATCAAACTTGTTGTTGCAATAGACCAGCCACCAAATTTTTGCCAAGCAGTTTTTAACTTATCAATAGTAGTATTACCTAATAATCCACTATTGCGAGCAGAAATCTGTATGCCTTTCATTTTAGAGGTCAAATCATTAGATTCAGTTTTTGTCATCTGAACATCCAGATTCTTCATCTTGTCAATAAGTTCTTTAATTTCCTTACCATACTTCTTAGTAGCTTTAGTATTGTTGTCCAACCATTTCTGCCAAGATTCTGCCTTTGAAAGACGAGATATATCTGTTGCTAAACCGTTTGCAGTTACAGAAGTAGACTTAAAAGATGTTTGTAAATTTGCGAATTGCGATTTAATTAATCTTAAGTTAGCAGTGCTATTTACCGTTTGTAAATCATTTTTCAATTTGTCAACACTTACATCAACACCATCAATCGTCTTAGAAAAATTCGAAAATTGAGGATTGTTTTTCTCAAAATTATTAATTTGTTCTAATAAAGTGTTTGCTTGAGTTGAAAGTGTCTTAATTGCTGAATCTGAAACATTCATTTTTACCAATGCATTTAATTCATTTTTCGCATTAGATAATGAAGTGAATACTTGCTCAACTTGGGCTTTAGTCATTGAAGCACCATTGTCTGAACCAAATAATTTGGTTATATTAGAAACTTCATTTGTCAGTTTTTCCGAAGCCGTTACACCTGAACTGTTAATTTCAGCTTGTAATGCCTTAAACTGCGACTGAGCTTTGCTTATACCTTCAGTTAATTTGTCAGATTTAAAAGTAGAACGAACATTTTCAGCATTTCGAAATTCAGATACTAATATTTTATACTGTGAAATTAATTCTTTAACGTTAATTTGTTCATCCGTAAAAGTGTCTCTTGAAGCGTTTCCCATAGTTGTTATGGCATTTTTAACTTCATTATATTTACTTTCTAATTGTGTTAAATGACCACTTTCTGTTATAGGTCTGTCGGCATTTTTATCTATTGCAGAAGCGTTTAGTTGATTTATTTGATTATTCAAATTGGCTTTTGCAGTTTTCTGTATCTTTGAAAAGTTATCAACCTTCACTTTAGATTCATCTAATGCTTTACTATATCTTGTAAGACCTTGAACCCAACCCATTAATGGAACATCATTGCCCTTATCATCAACAGTAGTTCCAATTTGTGCCCACTTCATTGTCTTAGTAATAGCTTCACCAGTTTCGGTATTATATCTGAATACTGCACCTGTTAATTTTTCTACATGTTCATATTCACCAGTTAATTCATTAACACCCTGTTTGGTATCAGTTGTATAATTAACCGAAACCATTTTATTCTTAGCTTGTTGAAGTTTTCTAATTTCTTTATCAACGGCATTATTAAATTCATCTGAATCTGTTTCATCAACTCTAAATGAAAGACCTATTTCTTTAGAGGTAACATTCTTTAATGAATTTTCAACTTCTCCTGAGATAATATTTCCTGCTTGTCTACCAACATTCTGTATTGTTTGTCCTACATTATTATTCAATGCATTACCAAGATTAATATTAATTCCACTTAAAGCAGTATTAATCTGAGACACCATGTTATTAATAGCAGTTTGGTCTATAAATACATTTTGAAGGTTTATCTGTACAGAATTCAATTGTTTTGTAAGATTGGTAATGGTATTACTATCAAGTTTTGCTTGAATTTCAACACTACCAAGCTGTCTTTTTAAAGCTTCTATATCTTGATTAAGTTGCTGTTTTGATTTTGTGCCATCTAACCCAGCAATTAATCCTATTGAGAAATCATTCATTCCCATTATTATATTCTCCTTTCTGAATCTATTTTTTGCATAAAAATAACGCTCACAGAAAGGAGCGTTAATAGAATAGAAGAGTAGGCTATGACACCTACAGTTCCAAATTATTTAATTGGTATTCCTACCTTTTTACAATTCTTTTTAAATAATGAAGTGATACCTGCTTCACGACCAAGTTCATTCAATGCTTCACTAAAGAAGAAATGAGTACCGCCTACAATAATACCATGTTCCATATTATCCATACTTTCCAAAACTTGAAGACCAGTAATTCCGTTGTATGTATTTCCATGTTTAGGAGTTACAAATCCTCTCTTATATCGAAATGATAAATAATCATCATCCCATCCAACTATAAAACCATATGTATTTCCTATAGTTTTAATATGTGAAGCTGTAAGAGACTCCATTAATTTATATGTTCTCTCATAAAAAGCAGGTTCAGTTGGATCAAGTGAAGAGAATACAGGTTCATTATAATAATCTTCAACTTTTCTAAAGACAACTTCAAATATTTCATCTCTTGTTAATTCTAATGCCTTAATAAGATATCTATTTAAAATCTTTTCCAAATCTTTAATATTATTTATCACTCAATTCATCTTCCTTATAATTCTCAGCATGAATAATCTCTGCAAGCTTCTCAATAAAAGTATCTCTAAGTTCTTCCATTGGAATATCCTTAATAGATAAATATAGATTTTTAACAGTATCTATAATATCTTGCTTTTCATTTAAAACATTTTCAACTGCTGTATAAAGTTCTAACTTAATTTTGTATTCTTTTCTTTTCATTTTAAAATATGTAAACATAATAAATTTCCTTTCTTATAAGCAATAAATGTTGACCTCAATAATAATATAGCAATCCAATTAATCCAAATATAAAATAGTAATGTGCGGTAGTTAATATAAATGGAGTTATCGGTTGTAAAATCTGAATACAAATTTTATCTACATTAAATAAAGCAAGAATCCATCCACAAAGAAGTCCACATAAAATTCCACCTAACATTTCTTGCTCCTTTATAAATTATTCTTCAACAATCGGTATTAAATCAGCACAAGCATCAGTATCTAACCCCACACTAAACAGTTCTTCTGCACTGATAGGTGTGAAATTAACATCTACATCAGAATCGCTCACCGCATTAATCTCCTTAATAAAATCTTTCCAATTTTCGTCTTCAGGACTAATCCTCTTCTGATTAGGAACAATTTCACCATTTTCATCAACAACATCCTTACCATATTTATTTACGAGAGAGTCTTTAGTCATTTCAAAGTCCTTTACAACTCCCTGAATCTCTGAATATAATCTGAGCAACTTAAACTTAAATGCAGCATTAATTACTGATTCGCCTTCGATTACATTCTTAATTCTTGAATTTATATTAATTACGTGATAAACCTTTAATGTTTTATTCATATTATGTTATTCTCCTTTATAATCTTGTATCGTTAAGAAAACCATTGATATCATAACGATAATTTACTTTTAATTTTTTCTTATTAATGAGAATAGGATTGCAATATTTCAATAAATCATTTTCATTAAAACTTTTTTTAGAAAGAGAGTTTATTAATCCATCCCATTCATCTATCATAAGAAAATATGTATTACTTGTTTTTCTAAAATCCAAAATAAAACCACTACATACATTTTTATAAGTAGAAAACTTCTTTAACGATTCTACTTGATAGTAGTGTATAATTCCTTTATCTTCCTTGGTTCGTTCAAATGAACAAGATCCTTTAAAAGTTTTTAATTCCAATGTCCAAAATGTATTCCTATTGCCACTAAAAATCATAAAGTCACATGGACTATGTTGACTGAATCTTAACTTTGAACTCATATCAAATGATTGAGCAGCATCAGGCGGTCTATAAATTAATACATCTTTTGGACATGAATTTTTGAAGTTCTGTTCAAAAATTTTACCTATATTTTTTGCTATAACTATTCATTCCTTTCTTGATTAAGGGGTAGGAGAGGAGAGTGGTCTAGCCACACACTCTCCATAAATTAAAAAATACCCTTGCCACATGGCTAGGAAGTGGTAAAGACATTTTGAATGTGTATTTATAATTTTTTAAAAATTAAGTGTGGCTTCAAAATTATTAAGAAACCACACTTAATTTATTATTAGTATACTATCTAGGTATAATAAGAGACTGACCTGGATAAATAGTAAATGGTTCTCCGATACCATTAGCTTCTGCAATAGAATACCAATCTACACCAAACTTATCACCAATGGCTGAAAGACAATCTCCGCTTTCAACTTCATATGTATCATAAGAAGGTTCTTCATAATTGTCTTCTGGTGCAGAACTGCCATTAATAACAGAGTCATTTACCCACCCCCTACCATTTTCAATAAGATATGGATTTCTCGCACCTTCAGCGATAGCTGTAATAGTTCCATCTGTATAAAGTGGATTAAGTGGTTCTTCGGAAGTTGAAGAAGCAAAGAGTGCTGAATATGTGACATATTCGCCAATAGAATGAGCAAGACCTGTAGATTCTTCTACATCAGGCGATTCTGGTTCAGAAGTATTTTTATCATTATTTTCAACAATACAGTCATCATTAATCCATCCTGTACCATCGTTAATAAGATATGGATTTCTTGCAGATGTAATGATATTAGTAATTGTACCCTCTGTAATTGAAGGTATTAATCCATTTTCAGAAGTAGAAGATGCATAAATTATATGATATGACACATAATCTCCTACATGGTATTTTGTTTCAATATCATCTGGTTCAGAATTATCTTCAGTTGGTTCAGACGGAGTATCTGGTTCAACATTAGGTAATTCTCCATAATAATAATTCATATCAAATCTATGATGAAGTTCAGTTGTTGTTTCACCCGTTGGAACACCATTATCATCATATACAGGTGTTTCTGTATAATATGAAATTCCCTCAATATAACCATCTGATGTATATTGCCATAATGAACAATGCATTGAAGGCTCATCTATTCCCCAATGTGCAAGCCATCTATTGAAACCTTCAAAACTTGTAAGCCTGTCATCGTTAAGAATATTATTGAAGTAATTCCAGTTCGCATATACACCTGTCTTATATCCTGCATCCTTAACAATCTGCATGAATTCTACGCAAAAATCTGTGAGAAGTTCACCATTTTGCTCAGGTACAATACCATGATTTCTTTTATATCCATCAGCATCTTCCATATCAAACCATACACCAAGAACAGGATTAAATCCCTGAATCATTCTTAATATATGAGCTGCTTCACTTCTTGCTTCTTCTATATTAAGACAATAAGAATATATGTACACACCATAAGGTATACCGAATCTTTCACATTCACGCATATTTCTAATTGCCTGTTTATCATCCTGATTTTCGTAATCTGAACCAAAACCAATTCTAATGATTACACCATCAATACTTGACTTAATTGTATCCCAATCAAGCTGTCCATTGTTATCTGACACATCTATAATTCTATAAGCCATAAGTTCCTCCTTTATTTTTAGACAAAATAAAAGAACGAGTCAAAATTTAGCTCGTTCTTATTAAATGTTTCTATTTAATTGTTTGTTATTAAATTATTATTTGCATAGGGTATAATTCCCATTTTCCATTTGGATATTTTTCAGCATTATCAGTTACTATCTTATGTACTTCTTCAAGAGTTCTAACATTAGTATCAATATATATAACCTTTCCTCCCGTTATACATAATTCTTCGCAAATTAAATTAAAATATGTCATAAACATTCCTCCATTATTTCTGTATACAGAATAATTCATATAGATTTACTTTAAGTACACGAGATAAGGTGATTGCATGACTTAATAAAATATCATTTGTTTGATTATTTACAATTTTTGAAAGAGTGGTTCTTGAAATACCTGTTCTTTCTGATAATTGCTGTAATGTCATATTTTGTTTACAACGATATTCATCAACTTTGTTCTTCATATACATAAAGTATTTCCAATAATTTATTTTATATGAGTATTATACATAAATATATGTTAAGCAAAGTTTACCAAATATGTGATATTATAAAAATTAATCTTCTTTAATTGGCAAAGCCATAATTTCAGGATATAATTTGTCGTGATAAATATCATCGCCTCCTGCAGCTTCATAGATCTTTCCAAGTTCAATAAATGTTTTTAACCCTGATTTATCAATATACCCTTTGGTTACAAATTTTTCATGTAACCCATATAGTTGTCCTCTGAGAGTAGCAACTGTTTTTTCTTTATCTTTAATTTCTCTCTTTATGAGATTATCTTTAATATCATCAATACCATTAGATATTTTCAAAATTTCCTGATACTGCCAATTATCGTGTTTTTCAAGCGTTTTAATACGATTTTCAACAGTTTCTTTATCTTCTTCGTTTCCTGTTTTAATGCGAAATTTTTTTTGAAATAACTAAATATTTCAATAATTTCCTTAGCTGCAAATAAGATGGCAAAAAAACCAAGAATGACTAATAAATAATCAATTTGTGCAAGTTTTTCTATAGAACCCACTCATATGTACCATCCCTTCTTACTTCTTCAAAAAATTCTTAAAAGCTTCATATAAACCTGTAGAAGCAAGACCAGAGACAAGACCACCGAGCAGTATTTCAGGTGTAAAGGTCATATTCATCCATATATTAAGAATTACACCCAATACACCCATGATTGCAGGAATATACTTATTAACTGCATCTGTTGTAACAATATTTTTTAATACATAGCCGATACATAAACAAATACCAACAATAATCGGTACTGCAAAATTTGTTAAAAATGATAAATCTGTCATAATTTTAATCCTCCTTATATTATACTGTATTTAATTGTCTTAATGTTTCTACACACCTTTTTAATATAGTACAAAATTTATTCAATTCTTTTATTTCTTCATTTCCATTTAATGTAATTCTTATACAACTATTTATATCTTCTTTATTCATTTTAATAGCCAATAGAGTAGAAGATGGTATTAAATCTTCACTTGTACAAGCACTTCCGGTTGACACCTGATATCCATTCATATCAAGTAATATCATTAATGATTCACCCTGTATTCCTTTAAAACATATGTAAAGATTATGTGGTAATTATTTGTTTCGCATTAACACCAGATTGATACATTGACGATGGATTTTGGTATGTGTCCAAAAGAAATATAATATAATCTTTGACTTCTGGTTTTAGTGGAATTGTGGCTGCATTATTGAGATACATTCATTTACCACCCTTATTAGGTCTATTTTTCATCCATTCTTCATAGCATTTCTTAGTTTCTCCTTTATGAAAGAAACAACATAAATGCCCAGGATTTCTTTCGCTTTCTTCTGTCCATTTTGGCTGAACATGCCATTTAGATGTATAGAATATTATCTGAGGTAGTTGAGTTATAGGGATAATATTTTCTCTTCCATAACATTCATATACTTCATCTAAAGAATTAAATATTTTGTTAATTTTAATCACCACCTAAATCGTAAAAAATAGGGATAGCAAAACAAATATTGTAGTCATGCTATCCCTATAAATGATTAAAATTAACTACAATATTTATTCTAATTTTTCTGATGGCTTTTCTTTCACTGTTTTCTGAACATTTCTCGTGAAAATTTTAGAATTGTTATATTCCTGTTCAGATACAGCAGAATATTTACCATTTTCATATTTTATGTACACAACTTTTGTTCCTTCAGGAATATCTAAAGTCATTTGAATATCTTTATTTTTAAATTCAAAAACAATAATATTGAGGAACTTATTGTGATATATAACTTTACATTTCTGTATCATTTTTTATTCCTCCAAGAAAAATAGAAGAGTGTTTAAAAGCACTCTTCTTAATAAATATATTATTCCTCAATAAGAGTAAGATCTAACATATTATCATCTTCATCTGCCATAAGATCGCATGTTATTGTTATACTTCCTGGATCACCATTATTAGAATATGAAAGACTCATATTAGACTGTGGAGCAACCTTATAAGCAGTAAACTTATATGGAAGAACTTCATCATCCTCTGTCTTCATAATAGTATCTCCATAAACAATAAAGTTCTTAGGAAAACTTGTAGACTTAATATTGATTCTTTCAACACCAGTAGATACTTCCTTAAGATAATATGCGATTACCTTATCCCCATCTGTAAGGGCAGAAGTAAGAGTAATAGCTGTTGAATCACCAGTAATTGCTAAAGATGTTCCACAATCATCATCTGCTTTATATACAACAACACTTCCTGCAACAGGTGCTTCTGATAATGTTATTGTAGCCCCTGAACCAGTAACAGCAAGTTCCTCTCTAACCATAAATTTAGCTGTCTTAGAAACTTCACCACCTGTAATTAACTGCCATAATTTAACAGTCTGAATTTGAGTTTCAATAGTAAGAGTACCACCTTTTTCACCACTAAAGCTAACCTTCTTAGGGTGTCCTTTGCCGCCATATGCATATACATTTTCACCTGTAAGTTCAGTAGTAGTTACATTGGCGAAATCAAGGTTTAAGAAAGGCTTCTTAGTAGCATAGTCAACAAAAATAAGGTCGGCAACTTCTCTGTTAGCCATATTTGTATTACTATTTGCCATTTTATAATCCTCCTAATTTAATATTTTTATAAATAAAAAAGACTCTGCATCTCGCAAAGCCTTAATTGTCGATTCTTTTATACCATTCCGTATAATTAAATTGTTTCTTTTCATCTCCCCAAACTGAGACAGTAAATTTACTCATATCATATATGTTATTTCCTGCCATTCTTGTAAAAGCATCCCATAATTGATATACAGTTATATTCCAAATATTTGTCATATTTAGCGAAGCATGTTTATTTGCTATAACGGATACCAAGTTATCTAACTGTAATGCCTTATCTGACTTATTTTTCTTCTTATTTGCCTCTCTACCTTTTTTGAGCTTTTCTAATATTTCCAATGCTTTTTTACTCTTAACTTTCGACTCATCAATTTCTTGTTCATCATTATTAATAGCATTAAGTTGTAATATGATACTGACTAGCTCTTTCCATATCTTTGTATGTATAAATGACTTTGGAATGATATTACCTTTATCATCTTTGCTATCATAAATAATAAAAGCAGAAATTTCTTTGTTCCAAATAATATTTTCTACAATAAAAAAATCCAATACCTTAGTTAGATTGTTGATAATAGTTTCATCAACAATACATATGTCTATTAAGGTAACAGTATTTTTGTCTGCTTCACTTAACGATTCATACCATATACGAAGTTTCGGATTAATTTCGTCTATATACATTTGTGGAGTAAGGGATAAGATTCTTATATAAAAAAGATAAGTCTCATATGTAATATTCCACACTTCTGATAAAGTAGGAGATTTTATACTACATATAGATGTTTTGAATGGAAAAGGTGATATGAGATCAGAATAACTTAATTTCATCAATTATCCTTAATTTTAAAATCGGATATTGTATAAATCATCTGTTTGCCATATGTTTTTGAGTTTGGGAAAAAATGTTCAACAGATGATAAGTGAAGCTTACCAATACCAAACTTATCTGAATACCTTAAAGACCTTTCAATCATATCACATAATATATCAACCCTAGTACCACGATATCCTTTCTTAGAATATTTCATAATACCTTTATGACAAAATACCCATATAGTTATCATCATGTCTTTAATTGTTCCAGTTGGTATTCTTGGAGTTTCAACTTCACAACAAATATAACTCAATGTTTGAGTTTGTGTTTCGTCTATATATAAGTAAGGAAAGATTTGCTTATACACAGTATCGTCAATCTCATCTTGTGTATATTTCTTATCGTATCCTTTACCTAATAAGACTTCCATTATTTCGCTATTGTCGAGAATGGTTTGAATAAGAACAGATTTGCACAATCCAGTATCTTTTATAACAGTTTCTGCCATTAGTATCCCTCCTCAACAGTAATAGTTTTTTCAGCTATTATTTTATCTTCAAGATTTAAGATTTGTACAACAAATGATTCTTCTAAATAAGAATCATCATCAATAAATAAATGAATTGTAATTCCATCGACTGATTTCTTTATGTCAAAATTCGATACAACATTCCATTCAAAATCAGCATATTCTATCTGATTACCTTCTGAATCTTTAAATTCTACACTCCATACTCTTTCTTTCCCCAACTTTAAAGTGTCGCTACCTAATATAGAAGTAATAACATCTTTCTCTTGAGGTTCAGATGGAATATTAGGATTAGAAGCAGAAGAGTTGTAATTGCAAATCCTCAATTCTTGATTATCATATTTTTCATTGAATTCATCTTTATCAGCTATAAAATTCAGAATACTTCCGTGATATTCATCACCATAATCATACAAGACATCATCATCACGAGTAAGTTTAAATACTTTTATAGGCTTATCTTTATGTCTGTCGATAAAAACACGCTTGGTTTCCAACTCAATAGTTTCTTCGTCATAAGGAATTTTGATAGCATAATTGTTAGATGTAAGAAAAATAGTATTATTTCCATTCTCACCAACATCGTACTTTGATGCAGATGTTATATTGCACCAACGCTCAACAATGTCACCATTTTTATTCTGCCATCTAAGATTATATTGACAAAGACACATTGTAGCTTTTTCATATATTCCTTGTGTACCAGGAAGACCATCTATAAGCCAATATCTATTTTCAAAGAATACATACATACCTGCTTTAACAGTTCCAATACTGAATAAGCCAATGCGTTCCATTGACTTCAACATCGTATCAGCGGAGTTTCCCTGAATAATACAACGAATTTCTTGCGATTCAGATAAATCATGATTATATAATATTATGTCAGCAGCAATATCAGTTTCTAACGCTTCTGAAAAGGCATCATCTTTATAATCTTGAAAAGCTTCATTTTCATACCCACCAATACTATTAGGTTTGGTAGAAGAGGAGAGTAAATACCATTCTTTTGACATGATAATCCTCCTTAAATAAAAGCAGTTGTTTTTTGATTTTCAACAAGATCTCTAGCATTTTCTTGCATTAAATTATATTCATCTTCTGTGTATTTCTTAGAATTATCAGAAGCGCCAACAGATAAATCTTTTCCTACAATACTTATACGCTTATTAACTTTAGAAAGCTGTCTTTCCTGATAGTATTCCTTCATAAAAGCAGCAAGAGTTGACATTGTAATATCATCTATTTTTTTATCAAACGATAATATCTCTGAATCAAATATTAATTTATCTAATTCAAGAGAATATCGACTAACTGCTTTTCTAAGCCATATAATTTCCAATTCTAAAGGAATAACTTGTTTATCAGCAAAAGATGATTCAAAGAAATCTATAACTTCATTAGCAGTTGTTCTTTCTTCCATGATGTCACCTCTTATGGTTCAATACCTGTATATTTAACACAGAAATCTATCTTATGATAATCATTAAAATTAAGTTCCTTAATACACTCAATTAAATATGCTTTCTCTGCACGAGTTACAACCCTGTCTTCAATTTCCGCTTCAAAGTCTTTCTGTGATTTAATTGTAAAAATATCCTTTACAATATCTTTAGTTAAGAAAGCCTGAGCCTTATGTTCATCAGGTATATCAAAACTTAATTCTGAACGTGTAAAAGCATCATCTATGTACCAAGTTGCATGTGAACCTACAGAGTCAGTACCATTAAGTAGTTTGTTACCATTCTGTGCTTGAGCAATTACTTCTTCACGAGAGAGTAGCACTGTTCCTTTTGGTGGAACACTAATATCTCCACTTGTAGTTACTCTTGGAGCACCAGTTATCCAAGGTGCAATACTTCTCACATTTATCTTCTTGTCAAGACGAGTATCTTCCTCTATCGGCTTTTCAACAACTCTTTCAACAATCTTTTCAACTGTTTTTACATTTATATCTTCAGCCTTAATTGAATCATCGTCTTTTACTTCAATATTCTCTGTGTTATTTTCTGTTTTTTTCTTATATGTTGGCATTTGCCAATCCTCCTTATCGACTATATTTTATTTTTTCAACTAATACTTATGTTTAACTTCATTATATAAAGCAATAATTTTATCCAATTTTTTAGATTTTGGGAAAACATAATATTTCACATTTGTAATGGGATGTATGCCTATACTTATATATGAAATATCAAAAGCTCTAATAAAATGAGACAATTTCTTTGAATAACAATAAAAATTATTGTTCATAATTTTCTCCATATAACTAAAATGCAGAGGTGACATTAAGCCACCCCTACATGTTTAAAATATCTTATTTTAATGAATCAAGACTCTGATCATGAAGGAGTCCTATTTCATACTCTCTATTAGGTGCTACAAGTGCGCCAACAGATAAGTCAAAGCGTGATATAATCTGACCTGTAGTTACATCTGTACCTGTGAATGATGTAAGACCACCACGAGTAATTGTATAAATAGGTGACTGACCGCCAGCAGGAATTACATAACCAAGACCAGCAGGAAGCATAGTATCAAAGTTATCACCAGCCTTATTCATAGTTGTAAGGTCATAAGGATTTGGAAGCTCTGCAAGAACTGCACCATTATACATACCCATAAGACCTGTACTATGTATCTCGTCCATTACCTTCTGAGAAATACCTGTAACAGCAGGAGTTGTACCCTGGAATCCAGCGAATCCATTAAACTTAGAAATAAGTGCATAATCACCAGTAATTGTTGGCTTGCCAAAACGTCTAACATTAGCAATTACCTTATCAGCATTTGTCTTTGTAAGACTTGCATCATCAGCAAGGTACTTAACACCTTTTGCATTCTTGATTGCATTATAGATTGTTTCAACAACATACTTAGCAGCCTTGTTTCTAATCTGAACTCTTACCTGATCTTGAAGTTCATTTTCATCTGTCATATCGCCAACAGCAGCCTTTCTGTAATCTACAGCATAACCACCAGAAATATTAACAGTAGCGATAGGAACTCTCTTCTTTCTGATTACTGGGAATGTTACATCCTGTCCAGCAGCCTGAATCTTAGAATCAAGATTAGCAAACTCTGGAATTTCAACCTCACAAGAATCGTTAAATCCAATAGGCTTATAGTTACCATAGATAGAAAGTAACTTAATTTCCTTCATGAGAACTGGTTCCATTGCAAAACGTCTGATTTCGTTAAGCTCAGACATTGCATTAACATCACCATTAGAAGCTTTTGAGTTAAGTTCCATAATATATTTAGCGGCAGCATCTGCCTTTTTTCCATAAGGTGATAAATCCTTACCCTGTGCCATAGCAGAGAAAATCTCTACAACAGGAGAGTTAGCCTTTACCTTACCACTAACAAAGTTAGCGTCTTTTCTTTCATTGTTTAATTCAAATGTATAAGACATAATTTATAATCCTCCTTAAAATATCTTTTAATTATTAAGCTGTTGCACCATTAACTAAAACAACAACACCCTGCTTATTACCGATTACACTCTTGACCTCAAGATTGAGTTCTGTAGATACCGAAGCATTCACCTCAAGAGAACCATCTGCTGTTGCTGTAAGCTTGTTACCAACAGCTATTTCATCAGGAAGTGGGTAATCATAAACTTCAAGTTCCTCACCTGCAAGCTTTGCAAGGTCAAGAACACGAACATGCTCACCTTTTGCAATAGGATATTTAGGAAGACCTGCATTATCTCCATCTTCTGCCTGCATAATTACCTTTGTACCATCTTCGGCAACTGCAAATGTACCAGAAGTAACAGCACCGAAAGCACCATTAAATGTATCAGCACCAACTACAGCATCTTCAAATGCATACTTGTGCTCAATCTGATCAAAATTTCTGAATTTAATCATAGTTTTTAATTCCTCCTTAAAATAAAAATAACCCAGACAATAAATTGCCTGAGATTAATGATTGATTATTAATAATGTAAAAATTAATTAGAAAATATTTGTATCTTCCTCATCTTCATGAGATTCTGAACAAACCTCTGAGAATATGTCTTCAACGACATCTTCTTTTACTGAATTCTGTTCTGCAATCTTAGCATCGGCTTCAGCTTTCTTCTGAGCTTCCACAATATTCATACAAATCTTTGACTTAATAGAGTTGATTTCAGAAGTAACATTCTCTAAATCTTCTTTCTTTGTAGCTGCATTGATTTCAGAAGTAAGTTTATCAATATCTTCTTTTGCTACAGCCTTTTCATCCTCATTAAAATCACCAAGAGTAGTGTCTAATTCTCCAAGCTTCTCAGCAACCTTTGCTTTTGCAAGTTCCTGTTCAAGAATTTCTCTTTCAGCCCAATATGTTTCGTGGTCTTTCTTTAACTGATCAAGAGTAGCCTGAATCTGTTCAACAGAAGCATTGAGTTCTAAAATCTTAGCATCCTTTTCAGCAAGTTCAGAATTTTTTTCTTCGATAGTACTATTTAATTCTGCAATCTGTGTCTCATAAGCCTGTGACTTATCATTTAACTCAGAAATTGTAGAATGAATAGTTGACTTAATTTCATCCATATTAAATTCCATTGTTTCTTTGTCCTCCTTATTTTGTTTCTTTTCTGATATTTCAAGTAAAATTGCACTATCGTCAGCAGGCGTAATACTGAGAAATGCATCCCCCGTATAACAGTAAATTTGAGGTGTTCGATATGTATCACTAGGATTTTCTTCTTCATAAACAATTTTATTATCATTTTCTTTTATTCCCATTATTTCAATAGAAGTATCAACATTTCCTAATGCGTAATTTTTCCTTAACCATGAAACAAATTTTGGATAGCGTTGAGAATATAAAAAGCCGTTTGCACAAACAGCTTCTATATCATTACCATTTTTATCCTTAATTGTTTCAATGGTTGCATTTTCACATACACCTACAACTTCAGAATTTTCAAACACAGGTTCTTTAATACCATCGCTTATAACTTCTTCGCCTGTTAATCCGTGCCCAAATGGAGTCTCTTTTTCTTCATCTAACTCAGCACAAAATGGCATTCCTTTGGCAGAATCAAGTGCATTTAACACATATTCCTTTTTCCAATGTAAACCATTTGCGTTTGTTTCTTGTGTGTCATCATGAATTTTATGAAGCACAACCTTAATTGGAACACGCCCATTTTTACTTGATTTATTAGAAATTTCGAGGATATTTCCTAACATATATTTATCCTCCTTATTGAGTTGTATATAATAAAAGAAGCCCACAATTAAGCAGACTTCTAATTATTACTGTTATTTAATTATTATTTATTGTCGCTTGGACTAGGTAAATTATTACCATCATTATTCTGTGATTTCACAGTATTTTCAGTTGGATTATCAGTTTTTGGTCTTCCTCCAACTTGGTCATCTTTAGAAATAGTGTTGCTAGTAAGGTGAGGTACATATTTATCGAAAATCTTATTATCGTATTCTTCATCAAGAATATTAAAATAAATGTCTGGATTAATACCTGTACTTGCAATTAACATAGTCATAGAACCACTTGCCTGTAAATATAAATTCTTCATCATATCAAAAAATTGCTGTCTATTGACTAAAGAGGTTGGAAGATAATATACTTCAACTCGATTACGCCTATCCTTAATTATATTCTCGTTAATAACATAATTAAGTTCAGTCTGTAACTCTTGAATCCATGTATATATCTGTGCGTTGACCATTTCCAAGTTGTGTTGTCCACCTGCAAATGTACCTGTGGAAGACGCACCTAATAATTGAGCTGCAAAACCTAAATCCAAAGCAATCTTATCTGTCAAATCTCCTTCATTTTTACTATCAAAAATATCGGTAGTTCCTACATCAAGAGTGTCTATCTTTGTACCTGCTGATACGGTAAAAAAAGAAGTACCGCCACGATTATTTTTAGTCATTACAGCTTGTTTAACCTTGTTATGTTGATCTTCCTGTTGACTCTTTGTTAATGCGCAACTTCCTTTGTCTTTACCTTCTGGCAGAGTTTGAACTACTATACGATTGTTTAATTCTTTCAGAACATTTCGCTTTGTATCAACAAATTCATTTTGATAAAGAATATCCGCAATAGCAGCGATAGCAAGTGGTCTACCCCAAGGTTCACTAATTTTGCACTTAATCTTATGAGCTATAGTACGCTTATTATCTAATATAAGCCAGTTATTGCCTGTAAAATTCCCTTTTCCCCACTGTAAATATCCATTGCGAATTTCAGAAGGATATTTTTTTAACTTACGATTTTTCTCATCCTGAGTTACACATTTTTCGTCAAAGTATCGCAAATTAAAAGCAATAACATTTCTATTATTCTTTCTACCTACAATCTTTGTATATTCATAGGGGAGTGGTATAATAGAAGCATTCATACCCATATCACATAATTCTATGATATTTTCAACATCATAGTCAGATAATGCTTTTGTGTTATCATTTGGCTTCTTAGTGACTTCAAAATAATAAAAACAGTTACCTTCATTCATATCAGTAAATAAAGCATCCCTAATAAATTGTTTATCATTGATATTTTCAAGAGTAGACAACATTAAGTCTTTATTCTTGTTTAGTTTGGTTTTACCGAATAATCGTTTTTTACCATAAACAACTCTATCCAAGCATGGAAGAGATACCATATAATCAATTGAGTTTGTTACAACACCTTCACTATTATAGACAAACATTGCAAGTCGCCTTGTTAGGTCATGATTTGCAATAGGATCTTTAACAATAGATCGAATTTCTTCTGGTGTGAATTCATCATATAGGTTACAGCCAAAAATATCTGTAGAAGCTATTGAACCAAAATAACTATTGTATTCGTATGTATGTGGTGGGATGGTAGTCTGATTAGACTGAGATGTTTGAGTTGAATTTGTTTCTGATATTTTTGTAGAGTTTATTTCTTCTATTTGCGATTTTGGAGGACGACCTCGTTTACGCTTTATTTGTTCTTCTGGCAATGAGTGCCTCCTTTCTAAAGTGTTTTAATTTTTATTAATTGATAAGAGTGCAATAATCGTAATCACTTGAACTTGCACCAATCAAGTCATTTTCAAGTAAATCAAAGAAATATGAACCATATGAACAAGATGTATACCTATCTTTACGATTCTTACCTTGTTCATGAATTTTAATTATACCTGTCTGTGGCATTTTTTCATAATTTAATTCTGCACATTCACTTATCATTGCTTGGGTTTCAAGAAATGGATTTTCATATTCCATTTGTCTATCCAAATCAACCTCATTGATATAATCCGTATTTTCAGCAAGTATTTCTTCTTTTGCAGTATTGTAATTAACAAGAAAATCAATTTTATTTTCATTAAGATTTTTTCTAAATCCAATAGCAATATCACTATTAAGTTGCTGTGTTGCATTAATAGCAAATATACAAGCTTTCGCATTTGGATCTTGACATACCTTTGCGTACTCATCGTTATTCATGCAGCGTAGTGGAGAATATTCCAATCCTCTGTCTTCATCATATAAAACTTTTTGTAATGAATAAAGAATCTGAAGACCACCATTTCTTACATCCAATACTATATAGTCAGCATTAAAATCATCATATAATTGACGAATCCTTATTGCTTGTAATGTTGTATCACCTATTTGATTTGATTCAATATATGGATACTGTCTTCTATATCCCTGTTTGACTTCAACTGTGTTATTTTCTGATTCATAAGTCATAGATTCTGGAATACCACGAATACAACTGTAAACAGAGTTATCATTTTGATCGCCAGCAACAAATGCTATATCACAAGAAATTACTCTTATTTCATTATCTTGTTTTGAAATAGCATATTTGTTTCGTTTATTCATTTTTATATCTAATATATTACGTGGATAAAATACATGTTTTAAAACCTGACGATTCATTAACATAGAATAAGTAAAATATGATGATAGAGAACCTTTGACTCGAAGATTTAAGAATTCTATTTTCCAAGTAATAGGATCTTGCTTCTGTTTTTCCTTTAGCATCTGTTTCATGGTTTTTAAGTGATGCTTCAATGTAATACTTTCATCAAAAGTAAGCAATACCGAACCATTATGTTTTTGCATCCCATTATATGCTTGGTCTACGATATTCCACATCCAGTGCCCATCATCAACCCATGATGAACTTATGTAAACATCCACTGGATCTTCTTGTAAATCTTTATTTTCTCCATAAAAAGGGTTTAACATATACGGTTGATTACGCACTGTCTGGAAAGGAGAAATAACGGAATCTTCAATTTTCTTATTAATTTGACGAAACTCTTCTCTGACAATTCCTGTACTTCTAAGTCCACGGGCATTTTCATTTGCTACAAATACTGTAATCTTAGAACCATTTTTGAATTTCACAAAAATATTATTATCGCTTGTGCTCCAATCTGCAATTTCAGCACGTAGCGGTTTACTCCATTCACACAACTCATCTATAATCTTATCCGAAACAATGAGTTTTGCTTGTTTCTTTGTGGCTGATCCTATACGGAACTTTGTACCAGGGTAAAGGATACACCTACAACAAGCATATAAAGCTATAATAAAAGATTTTGCATCATTTCGACTTGCTATGATACAAATAAAGTTTGATATACCCATAAGATATATCGCTAATTGCTGATATAAATAAAGGGATAGCTTAAGATAATCTTGAACAAATCTATGCATATTTCTACGCCAGAACGTACACCATGCAATCATATGTAGTACATTATTCGGATTGCTAAGATAGTGAGTAGATGGGAATTTTTTATATAATTCCATTTGGTTTTTATCAGCGGGATATTGATTACTCATCGTCATCACCACCATTTTCAGGAACATAGAATTCTTTGTCTCTTATTTCACTTCCTGTCATTATATTTTCCATAGGTCTGCAAACATGGCGTTCAAAATAATTTCCTATCTCATCATAATCTTCATATAATTTTTTATCCTTATAAAATTCTTCTGGTGTAAACTGTGAAATAGTAGCAAGTGTAACTCCAATAGTCTCATTATTACTATTGTCTTTTTCCTCAATAGTTTTTAATCCAGCTTGTTTAAATGTTTTACTATATTGTTCAACAAGTGTGGCATACTCTTTAGAATCGCCATTCTGTAATGCATGTATTTTTAACATATTGATGTTGCATAAATCTCGAATAAATATTTCCTGATTAGAATCGGCATTTGGATTATTTTTCTTGAGCATTCTCCAATGTTCATCAAGATTTTTATAATCCATTTCAGTAAATCCAACTCCCCATCTATCAACAGCAGAAGCAGAAATAGTAGATTCTTCTGATTTCGCCTGATCTCTCGAAGTAATGATCTCGTTCTGTTTTTGTGTATAATAATTTTTTAATGAATCAATATAAGTTTTTCTCCCATCACAATTCAGATTTTTCTTTGCTGCATAATGAGAAATACGAGAACGAGAACGATGACCACTATAAGTTTCCATAGAAGCAGTAAGTGCAGCAATATCATAGTTCCAACCTGCCCTCTGACAAAAATCTTTCATTGCATGTTCTTCATTATTTGAATATAATGCAGTCATTTGTTCAACATAACGATCGGTACACTCCTTACACCAAGGTAAATAACCGCCATTTGCTTGAAATAACACATCGTTACTCTTTTGAAAATAAGATTCTTGTTTTGAATATCCACGACCACAGCAGGAACATTTAAATTTATGTTTCTTTTCATCAAATGCAATGGGGGATCTTGGTATATTTATATTTACATTTGTATCAATAATTGGAGTAGCATTCATGCTTTCAATTATCTTTTCATTTTTTGTTTCTCTTGACACGAAGCCACACCTCCTTTTATTCCAATAAAAATAGGAGAGTAGCAGTAACCACTCTCCTTAAAAATCAATAATTTAATTATGCAACCCAAAACTCTTTAACTTTCTTCATAATGTAAAGTTGTCCTTTACCTGTAACAAAAGTTTGTCTATTCGTTTTAGTCTGACCAAATGAATTTGTATATGTATATTCATTAACCTTAAAATAACCAGAATTTACATACTGCTGATAAGGCTGATTGTCTTTCATTAGAATTCCTCTGATTCTAAGAAATTCAAATAATCTATTTCTACCAATATTGATATTCTTATCTTTTAATAACTTTGCCATTGTTTTCATATCAATTAAGTCAGTAGTGTCAGTCACTTGATTTGCAAAATCCACAAGCGGTTTCTGTTCTTCAATTTTCTTTTCAGCTAATTGTCTTGCCTGTCGTTCATCCTTTAAAGCTATTGCTAACTGAATAAGATAATCTGGATCTGTCAATGTCTTTTCAATTACCTCATTTGTCATATAAGCACCATGCTTACGAATAGTAGGAAGAACTTCATCTGTTACCCAATCTGAAAACTTTTCAGCTTCAGGCTTACGACTTGTAAATACTAATTTGTAAACACCACTTTCTGTAAGAAAATTCTCACCTGCGTTATTTAATTTTCGGAAGTCGGCATTGCCGATATCCGAATTTTTAACCTTAATTACCTGATGTTTATTCATTTTTCTAAGATTGTCATTGACATTTTTTATATCAAGAATCTCTGCTACATGTTTTGGATTAAATAATACCTGACCATTTAATTCAAAAACTTCAACATTGTTACCTTCAAAAATCATTAAATTTTTATCCATAAATATTTCCTTTCTGTCACACTAAAGCAAGTGAGCCACTGTATAATTTTCATTGTTTGCCGACAATGTTCTCATTGTCTTATGTGGAGCGATTGCGGCAACAATCGTTCCTGAAAGGACTTATTTATGAAAAATAAGTAACAATAGGAGTGAATCACTCCACATAAAACAACGAGCTATATATTTATTCTCTTTTTAAATTCCATCACAATATAAAAAGAAGCCACTTCATACGAAATGACTTCTCATAATTTTCAATATTAAATTTCCAATAAAATGCAATTCACTTAGTACGCCGTGTGAGAGAATCGAACTCCCATATCCTTTCAGAATGCTGGTTTTCAAGACCAGTGCTGTACCAATTGAGCCAACACGGCATAAGCGTAGTATATAGGACTCGAACCTATGCACCGAATAAACGATGACCTCTGGTTAGCAATCAGGTGCAATACCAACTCTGCCAATACTACATAATAAAAGAGCCATCTCATGAAGTGACTCTCTGTTACCATACAAAAGAATGTATAGCCTCGCTGTCCATTTAAGTATCAGCTACGTAATGATCTGTAGGAGATTCGGACTCCTGTTGCCGCCGTGAAAGGGCGATGTCCTAGACCGCTAGACGAACAGACCTAATGTGGGAATCTCACCCACTGGATCAGCATAAAGCACTAACTAGCTGATATTGGATTGTACACATCCAGTTATTATTCAGGTACAAACTAAGTACCCTAAGACACACAAGGTATCCATGCTTACTGATTATTCTCTATATATTTTCGGTCTTCGGAGTAAAGATCAATTGATAAGATTTAATGACTCTTATCCGTCAATTAAGGATTCTCATTAACGCAGAGAGGCACGAACATCTTCTCATTTCTAAGGTTGAAATTAACCGATTATCCTAGATGTCGATAGAATTAAGAAAACTAGGATCAAGTTAGACTCAACCCATACAAAAGAAATTCTTTTTAAGATACTTTTATATTCTCTGATTGATTTATATGTTATATTATTCTCTTTTTTTGGAATATTTTGACAGAAAATGTCATATGATTTATAATGTAGAGGACAAGCGGTTATTCAAACATCTTTGTTTGGCTAGATAGAGATGGTTAGGTGGTTGAGTCACGTCAGAGCAGTGATGTTCTGTTATATAAATATCCTCGTGACATCATGTAGGAAATACTTACAAAGGAGGATAATACGTGACATTTTGTGGTTTACTAATTTTTACATTAGTAACTAGTATAGTAAGCGGAATTTGCTCTACATACCTAGTTAGAGTTCTTGATAAACACAAAAATGACCGCCACTCGCCAAAGCACGGTCATTAATGTATTGAATATTATATTTATTTAGCCATTGCTGATTATATTGGCTCAACCGTCTAACGGATAATTGCTTGTTTCTTTTTGTTTGTATTGTAACACATATAATTAGCTGATGCAAGTAAAAATATAATGAGGTAAAATTATGAAATCATTTATAGAAATATTAAAAATAATTCTTCCTGCACTTATAACAGGTATATTTACCTTTATTGTAACCAAATATAATTATAATAAGAATATTCCATTAGATAATATGAAGATTGCATATAATAGAATTTATTATCCTTTGTATAAGATTATAAACAATAATAAGGAATATAACGAAAATACTATAAATGATGTTATAAATCATATATCAACTTATATGAATGATTATAATATCAAATATATTGACAGATCCACTCATAAAACATATATAATATTAAAAGACAATCATAATAAATATAACTACAATAATTTCAAAAATAACATATATGATAGAAATTCATATCTGCGCAGAAGATTAGGATATCTTGAACCTAATTTTATACAGAGTATTATGTATTCATCTAAAGACGATAAGTTCATATTTTCCTGTGGAGTAGATGGACTAATTATTTATATGTCATTTATAATTGCAGCTTTATTTAATAATGAAGGTATGGTCTACAAATATGCATTTGTATGTGGAGAGGTATTCTTAGTTATTTTTCTTATTAAGATTATAATTAAAGGGATAGGTATTCTAGGGGTTAAAATTATTAAATTTGGTTGTTATGTGAAGAAGTGTTGGAATAAGAAGAAGTGTTAGACGAAAGCTTCATCGGCATCCTCTGTATCTTCACGAATTACATACATCTGAGTTGTTTCGGAAGATTCGTGCCCCAAAAGTTTCTGTGCTGTTTCCAATGCACGATGGTCATAACATACAAGATTGGTCGCCCTGCTTCTTCGGAAGTTATGTGGAGTCGTTCTCCTACCAACAATTTCAGAAAATTCATTTATACACCAATCATTGAATGCACTATATCCAATCTGTCGCACCTTTGAACCATCTTTAGTTTTTACAACAAACATATAAGGGCAATCATCATCGCCACGCACTTCAAGCCATTTCTTTAATGCGTCCATTACATCTTGTCCAAACTGCAATTTCCTAACCTTACCAACGGCACTACGTCCCTTGCAGCGAATTTCATGTGTTTTATAAGATACAGATTCTACTTCTTGTTCTTTGCCATCCTCATCGACAATTGTTACAATTTTCCTTTTAGGCTCATAATTAATAACTTCTTTAAGCAACTGTAAGCTCTCTGCATGTCTACATCCAGTAGAATATGTAAACTTTACATATGCTAATTTTTGCCATTCTTCACGTTCAGCTAATACCGAACATAAATGATCCATTTCATCAGGAGTCAATGGTTCTTTTGCGAAAACCTTACCTGTTTTTGGTACTTGCATCTCCGCAGTTACATAATTACGGAACGTAGGATAGTCCTCATCGTAGAAATTCTCGATGAATTTATTCAATGCACTGACAGAAGACTTTTTAAATTTAATCGCAGCTTCAGATAGTCCACGATTAGCAAGAAAATTCATATAGCGAAGAAATTCTTTTTTTCTAATTTCTATACAGTTTTTGTTATTCAGATTATTTTTAACCCATACGAAGAATATCTTTAATGCAGACCTATAAGCATGTAAACTATGTGGTGAAAGATGAGTCTGATTACTGAGGTAATCTTCGACCATATTCCTATTAAACTCATTAACCTCTGCCCATTCCTCATCTGTAACTGGATCTAATTTATCTGCTATTTTACCATTCAATAATCTCACTTCCTTTCACATATAAAAAAGAAGTAGGATAGTGGTAAACTAAGCTACTTCTTGTAATATTTTATTTATTTTTAATTATTTTAATGGGCAGGGAAAGATTCGGACTTTCGAAGGCTTTCGCCAACAGATTTACAGTCTGCCTACTTTAACCACTTGCATACCTACCCATAATAAAGGAGTGTGCAACCAATAATTGCACACTCCAAATATTTTTAATTATTAACTAGCAACATATTGCTAATTAAAATCTTAACAAATCATCAAGTTTATAGATTCTTTTAATACTATTATGAATTGCTTCATATTCAGAAAGTATAGAAGAAAAGCTCTTATTCCATTCAGACATTTCATCAATTTTCTCACCTAAATAATCTAACAATTCTTTCTTAGATACCTTTTTACCATTAATCTCATAAGTTCCAGATTTTACATCAAAATAATAAGTATCATTACCACAACAATCGCAATTCTCACAATCGCCATCGTAGTCATCATCAGTATCTTTGATATTATCAATATACACTTCAAATATATTCTCACCATAAACATGCGACATTATCTTAGAATTGCAATTCTCAAGAACATAAACGGCTTCTCCGCATATATCCTTATATCCATTATTATCTTTTGCAGGCTCACAACCAATTTCACCAACAAATAATGTGATAATATATTCATCTGTATATCCATTGACATTAGAATCGCCGAGTTCTTTAATACTTGAAATTTCAAAACCTCTTTCAGCAATAAGAGTTTCGATTAATGTCTTTGCTTCATAATACTTGGCAACAATTGCTATACTGTTTAAATTATCATAAGAAACTACATTATGATACATTGAATTAGCCCAATCAGCTAATTCATGTATATCATTTATAATTATTGTATCTATAGTAATCACGTCCCTTCAGAATTAAAGCTGCTTTGCTGACTTATTCATCTTAAATGTGATTTCCTGATGGGCAGGAGTTATATATTCCTCACCTTTTCTGTCACCTAACATAATCTTGCCTGTTCTCTCAGGTACATCTTTAACCTTAAACTTACCAAGTTTACCTACAGGAACAGATTCTGTAGCATCAGCCTTGAGTGTTTCTACGATAACCTCCTCAAAAGCGTCTAGGACTGCGGAAACATCTTTCTGACTACATCCTTCCAACTTACCTGCAATATTTTTTAATAAAATTGTTTTTGTCATATTTTTTCTCCTTTTTATCATTTATTTTATGAAATCTTTTTCCAAACTAATTTTTCACCTGTTAAAAGTTTCCCACAATAATTTGAATTATTCCTAAAATATCTTTTTAAAGCTCCATGCCACAATCCATAATAATTTTCTGCTTTGGTATATGATTCAAATTTTTTATTTGTAGTTTCACACAAAACAGGAATTTGCCTTTTTATATGACTCATATTAGGAGCTTTATGCTTTTCCTTTTCTGGATCATAACTACACATATTATTATCAGCACATATTTTTAGATATTTACAATATGTACCATTAGATATTTTTAATTCATTCATAATTTCAATTTTAGAATGTCCATTATTATATAGTTCACATATCTGATAAATCAAAGATTTTCTACTTTTTAAATCAATATATTCCCAATCAATATCATCAACACTAATTTTTAACAATTGAAAAATATTAGCATTTTTTAAAGCTTGACGAATCCAATCACAAGTAGAGTATCTACAATCCAAAATTAAATATTGATCAATACCGTTTTCTTTTGCCAATTTTTCTTTATATTTATCATTTTCTTGTTCTTCTTGTAATGTCCTTTTATTAAATTTTTTCACATGTTCATAATGTTGCAAGCCATGTGTTTCTATAATGGTATTAAATTCAGGTAAGAAAAAATCGTATTTTTTATTTTGTGACCAATCGAATTTTTTCTGATAAATAAAATTGATATTATTGAACAATAAAAAATTTTTTATGAATTTTTCTGGAAACGATATTCCATCAGAACAATTGTTACAAACTAAACCTCTTTTGCAAACATCGTTAATTCTCTTTTCAAATATACTTCCACATATCGGACACTTGAATGGAACTACTTTATTTGAAAACTTTACATATTTATATCCGTCTTCTGGATTTTTTAACAAACCTGCAATTTCTGGTACGGATGTCCATAAGTCATTAAATCCAATTACAACTTTTTTGTTCGCACAACTTGGACATCCGCTTTTTTGTTGATTTAATCTATTCCAATTTGTAGTAAATTCACAACCACATATGTTACATTTTACTTTTATAATTGTTTTACTGTTAAAAGTTTGTATATTCTCAATTGAAGTTACTATCTTTAAATTAAATTCTTTAAGTTTATTGATAAACATATCAATAGTTACTTTTGCACAATTTGAACATCTGGGACAACCAGATACACCATTTAATAGCGTATTAGGAGCAACACTCCATTCATATCCACAAATATCACATTTAACCATAATTTTTGTTCTGTTGTTTTTATATTCGCTCAGTAATGTTAAATGTTTTTCTTTTAATTTATTTTTTACAGATTCTTGTGTTAATCTTCTCATCATTCCCTCCTACTTATATATTCTCTTTTATAAATAAGTAAGAGAGTAGAAGTACAGTCTACTCTTAAAAGCTGATCGAAATACAGTCGAAAGCTTTTTCAAAATAATAAGAGGGTAGCGTCCATATAAGGTACACTCCCTCTAATAGTGGCTTCATCAGTCAAAATATGCGTAATATTTACATAATTTAAAATTATTCAGAATATTTGCATATATTAACTAAAATTTGTTTTGTTTATTATCTAATTGCAACTGATTCTATATAATATTTGTTGCAAATAAGTTCTAATTTAATTTGAGTGTATATTCACATACTTTTCCTTTATTTTGCTCGAATATAATTAATTTTCCAGCGGCATTTGAAGTCTTATTCAAAGAAAGAGAATATGGATCAACCCCAATAATTGATGGAACATTTATAACTTCTGAATTAATACCAATTTCTTCAACTTTTGAATGATGTAGATGTCCTGCGAGTAAATACTGAATTGGAACATTATAAATATTAGAGAAATCTTTTAATGCTCGCTCCATATCACGTACTTCACCGTGTATTCCCATAACAGTATTACATGCAAGTTGTCCATAAATATAACCTGTTGGATTTTCGATAAAAGTAAAATTAGGATTATCCGCTAATCTAATTTTAATAAATTCTCTTACAACTTTTCCCATATTATCTTCTGTAAAAGTTCCTTTTGGTTGACCTAACATACGGAGTTCTGTATGATTTCCATCAGTCATTTGGAATTTAATATGAACATGTTTTGTAAGATTATTAAGCCAATTAGTTATAAAATTTGCATACTGAATAGTACCATCGACAACTCCATATCTTAATTTCATAAGCTGTGATACTCTGAGACAGCCATCCGAAAAATCACCCATAGAATATACATTAAGAGTATCAATATTTTCTTTATGAATTATTTCAACTGTTTGGTCAAATAAATCATACATTCTTTCTTTGAATATCTCAGGACTATATGAATTAATAATATTCCCAAACAAATCTTTTAATTCAAATTCTGCACCATAATGTTCATCACCAAAAACCAGACAATATGCTTTAGTGTTATGAATTGGCTTGATATATTCTGGAATATTTAAAAGGGGAAGATTTAAAATTGCCTCACAAATTTTTTCTGCAATAAGTTCATCTCTTGCGTCTTCTCTAAGCCACTTATTATATTCAAGCTTTTCACTATGAAGCTTCTTGCGTTCTTTTTCCAACTCACGTTTTTGAATCTGCAATTCCTTTAAATACTCATTATCAGAATTAAATACACCAGCTTCCTTAAAATCTTTTGCATATTTACAGGCTTTTCTGTAAGCAGATTCATCTCTATATTGAGATTCATCATCACCAAATAATTCTTTATTAACCATTGGTGTTATCTCTCTCCAATTATGATATTTTCCAGAATTTATTAATTGATCTAATCGCCATATATATGTATGATAATTTTCGTTTTCCAATTTTGTAAAATCAGATATAATAATCACCTACTCTCTATTCTTTATTAGATTCAATAGGCTCATCGAGTTCATTTTCCTCTTTTACCTTCACATTTATTTCAACACCACCACCGTTAAATACCGATAGAAGAGTAGCAAGTTTCTTCTCTTCGCCATCTACATCAATGGTCATATTATCTGTGTCAATGATACCTACAATCTTCATAGAAGTCTGCTTGGTTTCCTTAAAAACAAAATTTGCCATTTTTAAAATCTCCTTTTCTTCCAATAAAATAGGAGAGCAGTACGCCCTCCTTAAAATAATTCTTCAATATCTGTAATAATGTGATCAGCCACGCTTATTTTAAGATTTAACATCCTCCAATCCGAAACCGACCAGTCCTATAAAAATAGGATAACTCCCACAACAGGATTCGAACCTGTAACTTACGGATTAACAGTCCGTTGCTCTACCATTGAACTATATGGGAAGAGTATCAGTGATTACACCATTATCAAAATAATGTAACCACCGATATAAGAAAGAGAGGTTAGCTTATGAGATAAACTTTTAATATTATGTAATGCCCCTATAGGGCAGGATATTAAGAAAAGCTGATTTCATTGTTTTCCATATGTGATATATACGAAGCTGAAAACAGTTATAAAGCCTTATTTTACAAGGAAAACTTGGATTTTCTATTTCGCTACTCTATATTTATGAGCAATTTTTCGCTTTCTTTCACGTTCATTTAAAGTCGCACAATCACAACAATACAATCGTTTATTTCCTGTTTTCTCGATAATTCCACCACATCGTTTACAACGAGAATATTTTTTATGATCCCTGATTCCATAATACTGTTTTTGATATTTTCTCATTTCTCCATCAAGTGATCTATTAATATATTTCACATAAAAATTATCCTCAGTGATAAAATCATAATTATTTATAATTTGAGTCTTATCTTCGTATTCCTCAATTAGTTTACAATTATCAAAGCATCTTCTCAGAAATCCTTCAACAACTTTTTTATACTCATTCCAAGATAAAGTCATTTTCTCCATTTGAAAACGTTGTTTAAGTTTTTCTGATTTATCAATTGCATCATCAATTATATCTGTAACGATATTTGCATCCATTTCTGTTCCAGATAACCAATCAAAGTACATTAACTTTGGTTTCTTTAATAAATCCATGTACTCCTTATTGAGAATTACTTCTTTATCAAAATATCTTGTATAAATATTATTAATTTTCTGCCTGATAATAGCGCACCAATTTTCATCTTTAGTCATTGACTTGTAATATCTGTATTCAATTCCTGACCATGTATCAAATACTCGTCCAAGTTCTGTATCAAGTAAATCCTTTCTGACTTTAAAATGAATTGTTTTAATATATGTACGTCTTTTATTATCAGAAGCCCATATTGAGGAGCAGAACGAGCTGAATATCTCGTTCTTTGCCTCATTATTCTCTGCTTCTTTGTAATCTTCTATAATTTCATATAGAAATGTTTCATTACAGTCGTAAATATGTATCACCTACCTCAAATTCATAGTATTTTCCCAAATATTCATATGAATTGTCCGTCTTATAAGGGACTTCTCTTATTGATATATTTCTTTTTGGATTCGTGTTATTCTTGAGATTTTCAATGATATAATCACCATAAGCTGACCATGCAAGAGATTTGCTAATAGAAACAGAAGAGTAGGATGCTTTGATTATATAATTTGCTATAATATTTTCAGGCAATTTAATCTCATTTAGGAGTTCTTCTTTATATTCGTTTACAACTTCATCCATATTAAATTTATGGTCTTCATCGTCCGACTTGTCTCTATGCAGATTCAGATGTTGCTTAATATCAACAGCATACATATTTATAAACTTCCTGCACTTCTTTAAAACTTTTTTATCAGATAAATCCAAATCATTATTAATGATTAAGCACCTAGTATCAACCAAATCAATTTTATTATCCCATAAGATATTTTTCTTTTCCCAAGTTTCAATATAATCACATAACTCATTCATAGGAGAGGGAGAGTGATATGCATTAAGATATTCTTTGTCTTCATCAGACACATCTTTATTTTTCTTGATTATATTCATATAGGATTTCATTTTCTTTGGATAATTATGAAGTAAGAAATATGGAAGTTGTTTGAGATGCTTTCTAAGACCTGAATTCATATGCCATCTAAATCCCGTTTTAAGGAAGTCGATTTCTTTGCCCTGAAAAATTCTTAGAAGAGAAGAGTAGTCGGAATACAATTTTTGAATATCTGGATTGGTCGTATATTTATTTTCTATACTTGTAGCAACATTAGTAATTTCACCAATACGATTATCTCTTGTCATTACTTCATACTCAATAAGATTCTCTTTTGTATATGGTTTTGACTGAGCAGTTACTTTATCTTCAATATCAAGTATGATGTGCTTGTCTATTTTTGAATCAATAATAATAGGATCGTTACTTAAATAGAAAATGTCCCCATCAAAATCTGCACCGCCTTGTTGTGGAGCTGATACATCATACATATTAAACATTACTACATCTTGGTCTTTAAAATAATCAAACCATTTTGTAAGAATATCATTTCGTACAATCTTAATCTTATTTACCTCTGACGGATCAACAAGCGGAGAACGGAATGAACAACAATATCCTGGTTCAAAATTAGCTGTATATAATTCTCTTTCTCCAAGACAGCCAACTGGTTCTTCACCAACGGCATACTGAAGATAGCCAATCATATCACCGACACCTGTATGATAAAAACCCGAGCAGTAAATCTTGCCAACTTTTGCTTCATCAATAGACTTTTTTAGTTTTCTATAAATAAATTGCTTAACGGCAGGATCTTTCAGCATAACATCATTTACTAATGCAGCTTCAAGATATTTACTTTCTGGCTCATAATCTTCTGTGTCGGTAATTCCCATGAATTTATATGTATAAAATTTATCACCTTTAATAATTTTTTCATACATATTAGTGGTATATTTTGCAAGCTTAATGATTTTTCCATCATTCTTAGAATCTAATATGTTGTAGTCCTTTTTTGTTTTATCTGTATAACATTTCACATATTTATTATTCCAAAGATCCAGACATTGTAAATACTGAAAATTCATTCGTGTATATTTATTTAAATGCTTAATATGATGACTGTATTTACTGATTCCAAGTTTAAATTCATACTTTCTGACAGTATTCATATATTCAATCCATGCATTTTCACCATAAGTTGACTTAAAAATCTTGTGTCCTTTAAACATCGAAATATTCCAAATACAATCTATATCATCAACATTATGAACATGACCATAGATATCAGTGATAGTAGTATAACCCCATTCTTTGAGAATTTGTTTAAATGGTACATACACAGAATAGCCTTTAATAAATGGCAAACGCACCTGTGTTCCAATAACTTTATAGTCTAATCCAAGCTGTTCACTCACAGTATTCATAAAGTTTTCTTCATGACAACCACATCCGTCAAAAGGTGATAATCCAATATCTTTTAATCCTTCTTCAATTTCTCTAGTCTTATATTTCTTTTTCTTTCCAGTGGTTTCATCAACAAATTCTTTTTCTCTTTCAACTACATATTTGATAAGCTGATTTTTCAATATTTTTTCATACTCACCGATAATCACAATATTAGGCATATAATCTTTAATAAGAGTACATGAACTGAATGGTAAACATCTCTGAGCTTCATATTTAGAAATAACACATTCATCAATTTTAATATCCATCTGAGTAATCAAATATAACTCATCAAAAATTTCATCACATACAAATGCAGTTATTCCATCTTTACCTTGTGAAGCTGATTTACCAAAACGAGAATAGTGGATTCCATTATATGTGAATCCATCATTTAGAATTTTTCTAAGAGATTCTTCCTGTTTTGGATTTTTCTTTGCTACAACTAACATAAGTTCATTTATATGAGATGATGATTCGCCACGAAGTCTCTGAATCTGATCAAATAAAGGAGAGTCGCCTTGTTTGATCAGATATTCTTTTTTGATTTCTGTGTCTCTATTAATCTGAATGTTAAAATCTCCATCAATAAGTTCTCTTATTGGGATTTTAACTAATGTATATTGTACCTTTTTTATAATGATTCACCACCTTAATCTAAATTTTCCCAAAATTCATTTTCAGAATCATATCCACCATAATCTAAGCTCTCTGCGAATTCATGAGATGATTTTATAGATGCTTTGCAATAACATTGCTCCAATTCAGAACATTCTTCACATCTGAAATTGCTGTCAAATTCACATTCCGAAAGTTCATCTATAATCAATTCTTTCATTTCTTCAACATTGTCAAAATTATTATTCATATAAATTTACCTCCACTTATATATTCTCTAAATGAAATTTCTATTTACAATTATTCAAACCACACAGGAGCTTTACCTATGTCATATTTCTTGCAAATAAGATACGAACAATATCCGTCTATCAATTCATAATTTCTGTCAATTATAATCTTCCCCAGTTCACCATACTTGATGAATGTATTTTCTTTCTTCCTGAATTTTCTGTAATTGGGTGGAGTAGCAAGAAATTCTTCTCTAATTTTAATCTCATTAATTGGAATCCAATATTCCTTATTTGAACTGTAATCAATATCAAAAAATATTTTCAGTCTATCAATAATTCTCATCTTTATAATCCTCCTCGTCCATTGTTTCGACACGATATCCCAACCAATCTATAAGATAATCAGTACATGGAATACAGTCTCTATGTATATATTGTCCTTCTGAATTTCTCAGATAATCTTGTCCACTTAAAATACCCCCACCACAATAGCAACATAAGTAATTATATTTCTGATGAAAGTTTGGACATCTTATAAGACAAGGATTATTGCCACAAATGTTGCACATACATATAACCTCTCTTTTTAATTTATACATTCATAGGAATATCCATCGTTGCTTGTATAGTAAATATGTTTTATCCCTAAATCTTTAATCGCTGCCATACAACTTGGACATGGACGACACATACCAAATTCTCTGTCTAATCTCGTTCTAAAAATATATAATTTTACTTTTTGGAAATTTATATCCAGATGACGGATAGAATTAAGACAATTGATTTCAGCATGTAAAGTCGGTTTAATACCATTCTTATTCCATGAATTTCTATATCTGTTATAATATTTTTGAATAGGATGCGTTTTAATTGTATTACAACCAATTCCTATTACATTTCCTTGGTAAACGGCTATGCACCCTATATGTGTTTTTTTATAATCCGAGATGGTAGCAGCCATTTTAGCTTTTTTAAAATATCTATAATCTGATTTACTTAACATTTCTCTCTAACTCAAACATAGCAGTTCCTCTATCAATACAATCAAGTTCATATTTGTATCTGTCCATATATCACTGAATAATTCCTCTTTCTATAAGCATTTCAATATATTTCACTAAATCATTCTTGATTGTTTTTATCTCAGAAGAAAACTCTATTTCAATCTGGTCATCCATAAGATCTAAATGGTCAATATCTGTCTGTTTAATGTAGAAAGTAGCTAAATAAGATTCTTTCTCTTTATTCCATTTTGCCAAGGTAACCACTGTGTAATTATTATGTAAGTCTACGCTAATACCAACATTAGCAATAATTTCGTATCTAAGCATGTACCGCTTCCTCCTTTAAATTTTGTCTTTCTTCACAAGCCTTAAGCTTTTTGTTATAATCTCTAGTTGTACATTCTCTCTTTTTGGTTTCATCAAACTTAAAATCTGCCGCTATACGACTGGCAATATTAACTCCACAGCCACCGAAATCTGATTCGACTAGCTTGGGATAGCATACAAGCTTATTCTTTCTCTTAAGTTCCATTGTTCTTCTTGCTACATGATTTTCTGTTTCCTTTGTCATAAATATTTGTTCTCCTTGTTAAATAGTTCATATCATCGCTCCTTTATATATAGTGTGATACGGTTTATGTGTTACTTTTATATATTCCCTTATTGCAAAAGGGTTTTATTAAAAAATTAAAATATGAGGGTTTGTTCTAATTCACTGATATGGTATAATCATTAAGATGTGTATATACACTTGTAACTCATTAACTAAAGTCACGACTGATTCTTATATCAGGTACGGAGGTGTGATTATGCACATTAAAAATAGTGAAATCTATAATCTTTCCTATTTTAATAGTGTCTTATTATGAAAGGAGGATTGTAGATATTGCTAATCATTATTCTTACACCAGCTGTTATAATCGCAGTTTTGAATCTTGTTAAATATTGTGTTAAGTGTTTTACACGGTATAAAGAATTGAAGCTACTTGTAACTTCAGGAAAAGAACGTGTCGCCATCACGAAAAATGGCATATCATATAAGAAATAGGATATAGTAGGTACGTGAATTACTATTGTATTCATTTCTTATAGTAACTTTTTTAACAATAATTCACCAGTGAATTAGAAGCCTCACTGCAAATTAGAGTGTTTAGTGTAACACTCATTGCGCAAATTTATGGTAAAGAGATATTGTCGTAAGTGGCAGTATCTCTTTATGTTCTTAACTTATTGTTCTCCAAAATCTCTATTTGTTTTTTGATTTCCTCACATGGATCATATTTATTATCAATTCTTTGACCATGCTCATCATTTATAAAATGTCTATAATCAACAAATACCTTTGGAGTAGTTAAATATTTTTCTTTCCCATCTTTAATATATTTTTCTCTCTTCATAGGTTGACATTTTATAATTTTTAATTCTTCCAAAATATCAACTATGCGTCCTATATATCTCTCAGAAAGTCCAATATCTTCTGAAATCGTTTTGAAATACCGATAGCAACAGAGGGGTTTATCTTCTATACGATTCAAATTGACACGAATATAGGAAAGTAAGAGTAAGATATAAGCAGATGACATTCTCGCAAGGTCTATATTTTTACCTTTTAACTCTTCCTTAAAATTCAATATTTTATCCAATTCATCAAAATAAATGATTCCAAAATTATCAGGCACATCGAATTTTTCAATATTTAGTTGTACTTGCTGATATTTCACCGAATTGGTGTTTTCTTTTAGACACTTCTCAAAATCAGGACATGATTCAAAATATCCATAATGAGAGAGAAGTAATAGAACTTCATAATATTTTTGATTTATTTTCCCATCTCTGTAATTAGGTTTCAGTTTAGACCAGTGACAAAGTTCTGTTGTAGAAAATGCCACCGTGTCATCAAGTGAACGTCTTGTGCAAAGATATGAGAAGATTATTACACGCTTAGATGAGAGATCTTTATCATAGATGATTTCTCGTGGAATTTTTACATAGTTTGGCAAGACGTATCACCTCACTATGTTAATCTTCTAATAAGGACATTTTTAATCTTTTGTTCTTATTTAAACCAGAATTGTATTCATTTACATAAATCTTTGCATATTTTAAAGATGGTTTCTTTGTATATTTATCATTATCTGCAATTTCTTTAATGATAGATGGGGATTTTTTCCCGACAGAAGTAATAAGTCTCTTATTGTCAAAAATACCTTTATATGTTTCATAAAAGTCAAACATTCCCCTAATATAATTCCACTGCAATGATTTTGAATTTCCATTCCAACAGCCCTTGACTAAATCCATACATTCAATAAAGCCATCTACGTCATTTCTTGACGAATATTCCTTATACATATCTAATAGTTTTGCAGGACACTTAATTTTATAATCATTTCCTGGTTCTTCTCCAAAAATATCTAACTTAAAGCCAAGTGCTTTTATGCAATTATTAAAATCCTGTTCAATCTTATTTTTTTCATATGTACCATTAATCTGAGATGTAAGTGTGCGTTTTCTATTCTGTGGCTTTTCTTTTGTATTAGTTATGGTAAACCAATCATTCTCTTCCTCAATAGTTAAACCATAACGAAGTTCACACGGTACAGTCGTCCATCCTCTCATCTTTAAAATTGCAATAGTATGCTGACCATCACATACTTTCATAGAACCATCTTCTCTAACGCTAACTTTTACTTCATCTACTTCGTTTTCATCAAAATATTCATCACTACTAAGTTTTTCTACACGTTTCATATCAATATCTCTCTGATAGTTAAGCATTGCATCCAATTTATCAATTGGTACTTCCTTATGTGCAATCTTATTATCTGTTACTTTTGTTCCTTTTACTAAGTCTTTTAATTTCATTATCTAATCCTCCGTTTTTAATGTTATTTTTTTTGCTAATTCAATAGCGGTTAATAGTTTTGCTATATTATTCTCCGCATTGGTAATGCATTCATCTAATTCTGATTTAGTTACACGATTTTCCATATCATTAAGAATACTAACAAATCCATCATAAAATCTTTCAAATCCAGTATTCATACATTCAATTATGTCAATCTTGTAATTCCAAATAGAATCAAGATATTCTTTTGACTTTTCAGTTTTAAGGTCTTCGCATATTTGCCTTACCTCTTCACTAACTTGATTTTTTTGAGACGATTGAGAAGGTTGAATAGTAGGAGAGGGTGTGGTTGGTGGTTCAGTATTATATTCTCTATCTTTATTATCAGATATTTGTTCTTTTTTCTTCTCATTCTGTAATTCTTTATAGCCAGCACTAATAGAAGTTTTACCTGATAAAACACGATTCTTAAGTTCTTCATTATTTGAATCAAGAACACGTTTTGCTTGTCTATAAGTTTCTTTTCCAACATTTGCAATTTTAGCCAACTTTGAATTGGTTTCATTTTCTGAACGATTATTAGTTTTGTCAGCTTCCACCAGATTTGGTGTAAGCTGTGGATTAGCTCCACCAGTTGAAGTAGCCTGTCTTTCTTTTGCTTGCTTTTCATAAATAGGTCGATACTTTTCAGCCACAGCAATTCTTTGAATAGGAGATAAGTTGCGTCTGCCAAGTTGGATATCCAACATCCATTCCATAACTTCATCCTTCGTCTCATACCCAAGAGTACCAACAACGTACTCAATATTGTGTTTTTTACAGATAGAATAGCGATTGTGTCCATCCACAATGAATCCATGCCATTCCATAATAGGAAAATTTTTATCAAATCCATTTTCTACAATATTTTTTTCGAGCTGTTTGTACTCATCATCAGTAAGTGGTGGTAATAAATCCCTTAATTCAGGATCGATTTTTAATTCTTTTTGTTCCATTTTCTTTCCTTTCTTCTAAAATATAATTTACAGTTACAATTTGTGAGATGAGAGTATTGTAAGTGGTACAATAGTATATTCTCCATCTTGACTTCTAAAAGTCGTGAATTTTTACATTTATGAAATTGTCAAAAATTCATTTGGGTACATGTATGACGTACCCAAAAGTAAAAAATTTCTTCATTTGGGTACATGTCAGGTGTGGATTTGTGTAGGTCAATATCTATATAGACTCATATTATCAAGAGAAGAATATTACGCTTGTATTTCGCTTACGCTTCATACAAGCTCTATAATTTTTTGTTTGATTGTTATTGATTGGTTTAGGTACATGGTGTTTTTGATTAACGTTTTCATTTGGGTACATATGAGATGTACCTATGTGAAATTATTCTATATTTAATTCTTGAATTTCTTCTTCTGACATAGAATCCAATTTCTTTAATGCTCTTTCAATATAAATAAGTTCTAATAATGTAAAGTTATCTATTATTAATTTTGTATCATGGCTATTAATAATATCTATATAAATATGATTAGATAGTTTCTTGGCAACGGATTTTCTTGTTCTTTTAAATAAAATTGATTTTTTCATAATATCATTCTCCTTTTGAATTATTCTCTTTTTCTAAAACAACATAATCAGCAAATGAATCTTCAATAAAAAATATAGGTAACTTATTATGATATCTTTCATATATTTTTTAACCTGATATAGCAATAAGAAAACTATTGTTACCTTGTCTTGATTTTTCTAATTGCTCTAATTCAGCTTTAAATTTTCCATTCTTAACTGAACCTATTTTTCCACAGATGGAACAATATCCATATAACTTTGTGTTTATGAATGTTTTCCCTGTAAATGCAATCGGAAATTGAATTAAACATTCTTTATATTGATGTTTGTGCTTTGATTTGCGATTGCTCTTTGAAATATTGCTTTCTTTTTGTTTAAGATATTTTGATATATCATCTTGTATCATAGATTACTCCTTTGATATATTATTCTCTTCAATTGTCTATCCCACAGATGTTCTTTTCTTGCTAACGCTGCGAAAAGACCGCCCTTATCAAAGGGCTACATCTTGTGCTTACGCACATACTATCTTTTTGAGCTTGTATATAGTTTTATCATACCCCTATCTGTGGGTTAAAAATGAGTTTTTGAGAGTGATTTTAAATTTTTATGTCTTAGGTGATAACTTATAAGGGTATGAGAAAAAGTGGCTAATTTTTTCTGTGAGGTGTGATTTTCTCCCTAGATAGATTTAGAAGTGATTTAATATGCTAAATCATCAAATATATTTCTATAAAAGTTACATGGTAAGTTGTTAAATGTTTCTGTTGTAATTAGTTTTAAGTTACCCATATAGAATCCTCCTTTAAATTTATTTTTTTATTTGGTAAGAGTGGTGTAATGATTATTTACAATAGATTGTTCTCTTAAAGAGATTTAAGTTTTTAAGAATTATTAAATAGAATAGTGGAGAATAATATAAATTTATGCAATAAAAAAACAGACAGCTTAATTACCGCCTGTTAATTTTTTATATTTATTTGATTTATATTGATAACCAGTTAGATTCTGGTTTTGCAATAAGACGAGCATTATTATATGCCATATCAAGTGTTAAACATGTGTGACCTTGATAATAATTTCCTACTTTAGTTACGGTTAAAGCTAATGATGGAGTAGTATCATCCTCTAAGCATAATGGAAGTAACAACTGAATCTTATTTTCATAATATTGTGGTATTGCTAATTTATAATTAGCTGATACTCGCTTCTTCATAGTTTCTATTGAACCATTGAGATTGTTAAGAATATTTTTGCTATCTTTAAGCTTTTCGGGAATTCTTTCAATATTATTAATATCTTTCAATATATGTTTATAATTAATGTTTATTTCGTAGTGCCAATCAAATAATAAGAGAGATGGATCATCAAAATAATTTGCTCTTGGTGGGCGATCAGAAATATTCATATTTCCTAAATCATATGATGTAAGAAACTTTAATCCATTTTTGCTTTTATCTTGATATGCGTATATTGGTTGATAGAATTCGGTAAAAAGTCCTGTGTTAAATAGTGCATATTCATTATTAATAATTACGTTCTTTTCAGAAGATAATTTTTTATATGTGTGAACCATATAATTTGTAAGAATTTTATTATTAGGGTATGTATCATTAGACCAATTTTCTTTATCTGCTATTTTAATTATATCTTCTATATAATCATTCCAGTTTACATTGAAATACGCCATATATTCTGCTCCTTCTGTATTTTTAAATGCTTCTGCAAGTATATCATATTTTCTTGATTCATGGAATGGAAAAATAGTTGTATCATCTGGCTTGTACAATTTAAATGGATATGATTCATATTCTTGTGATTCAAGTGGTATATATTCTCCTTGTAATTTAGTACATGCTTTTATATAAGCTTCTTGTGGTGTATCAGCATAAACAAAATAAATGTAATCATATGGTTCATAACAATATGCTGCTGTTGTTGGTATTAAATATGTATTCATTTGTAAACCCTCCTTAGAAATGTGATTTATACAATTTTATATTCTCTTTTTTAAATTTGTTCTGATATAAAATTCTTTACATGGAATATAAGGAGAAAAATGTATGATTTTGAGTCTATTTTGGATTTTTATATGTCAGGTGGCTAGTTGTTAGGGTAGAGGATAAAATTGAAATTTGAGCTGTGAGAGTGGATTTTTATATAAGTGTGAGAATTGATAATATTATTTATAGTAAATGTGCATGAATATATATAGATAGTTAATGTGATTTTGGGTGATGTAAAAAATTGACCTTGTATTTTGAGCATTTAGGTGGGTAAAAATGATTTTAGGTGTTATTGGTAGGGTAAAATAAAAATACTGTATATGGGCATGATAGAGGGCTTAGATGAGAGATGGGAGTTTTTGGCATTGTTATAGTAGGATTTTTGATGGTTTGTATTGGATTTGGGATTCTGGTGTGGTTTTATATATTCATCTCTGTGTGAAATGGTTGTGATATTTTTTTAAAATAAAAAAGACAACCACATTAAGTTGTCTTTTTATAGATAAAGTTATTTATGTTGATTTTTAATAGAGTCATAATTTTCTATTACACGTCTTAGTTTTGTTACAAAATATGAGATATCCGCAAAATAATTAGGATATGCCAATTTTAATGTTTCGAATGAAGATGCTGATACTAATACAACATTAATATTTGAACCTTGTTCAATTTTTCCATATAATTTTGTCGCCGTTTCGAGATTTGAAGACTTAAATGGTTTTACAGTAACAGTCATTTTGTCATAATTGAGTAATATTATATAATATAAATTTTTATCTTTCTGGTTATATTTATTACTTGCATGATTAATAGACACATTTAATCCACTAAGAGTAGATATTATATTATTTTTCTTATCAAGATACTTAATTTCTGATATTAATTCATCAGCCCATTTAGATGTATTGGGACATATAGGCATTTTCTCTTCTATGGCAAACAAAGAGGATACAAGTGTAAAGAATCTTAATATGTCATAATCTCCTTGACTGGATTTAAGATTGCTTTTTGTATATATCCCCATCATTTCAACAGCAGTTGCCCACATGTGTTGTAATTTTGTACGAAATTGAATTTCTATGAACATATTTTTATTGTAAGTGTCTTTAGATTCACTGTGAAATTGATATACCATATGATAAGATCTATAACCTGATTCTTTAGGATTGGCAATATAATCATATTCACGTTTAAGTATATGTCTTATTCGAGAAAATTTATATCTATCTATTGCGTTATAAACTTGTTCTATAGTGTCAACAATTACTCGACATCCACCTAAATCTTGCATTTTATATAATTGCATCTCAGGAAATCTTTGAATTTTACCAGTTATGGATTCAAGTCGTTTTAATCTTTGAACAACAATGGCATTTGGATTCTTTTGACGAAGATTACTACAAATGACTTGTAATGGATAAGCGTGTGCAGCTCTCCAATTATTTAATATTACCAAAGCTTCTTCTCTTTCTTTAGGAGTAGAAAATGGATCGGCTATGATTTTACCTGCTTTGTTAATCTCGTATTTGGTATATTTAGGTACTTCCCATTTATTTTTATCTTTCATAGAAATTTCCTCTTTAATTTGCTTAATCAATAAATCTATATCGTTATCATTAATTATATCATTGATTGAGAGGAAATTCATTATATTTATTAAATCTATAGTTTTTTTCATTGTAATACTCCTTTTTGAATTGTATTTTTATATATGTTCACTTATATTTATTCCCTACTTTTGAATTATTGAACATTAATTATTGAACAGGAGTAATATAAATATTTATATGGGGTGTAAGAGATGTATAAGAAATGATATTTAGAATATTGAAAAATTATATGAGATAAAAATGGATTCGGCAATTGAATATTATATGGGTGAAATTGTTATGTTTTTATAGGATAATTTTAAATATGGGATATGTAGATTTGAGATAAAAATTAATGATTATACATTTGGTTCGAGAAATATAAGAAAAATAAAGGCTTTCTGAAGAATTATTTATGAAAATGTAGTAATTTTGAGTGTATGATTATGGGTAAATATAAGAAAAAATAAATGTGTTTTCGAACTTAACTTCGAACTGAATTTTAGGAATTTCGTGTGAGTGGAACAGATAGGTGCGTTTACGCACCCTGGGCTGGCTGCTATAATGTAAACATGCCCCCCTAGTAAATATATAATAATATTGTACTATTATTGTATGTTTTGACGATATTTGTATATTTTACCATGGCATCAAATCGCCTGATATAGTCAGGTGAGGCGATGCCATGAGCTAATGCCAGCAGCGTTTAAATATTATTTTGTTCGTTTTTTGTATATTGTTTGTGAAGAGATTATGTTATATATAACAATATATGTTATATAAATGATATTATGTTATATATAACAGATAATAAAATATATAACACTCTATAAAATATATAATACAAACTATGTCTGTCGCACACAAACAAAATAATAAAAATGTCTGCATCTATTACTCCCAACACAACGATATACAAGCATCAAGCACCAGTTTTTGACTTTACAATAATAAATACAACTCCGTTTGTCTTTTCTGCCATCTGATCCACATTATAAATATTATAATTAACCTTATTATTATATTTTAAATGCTTGTCAATCTGGTATGCTTTAATATTTCTATTTATTTATATATTTCTAGCTGCCTTTTTATGTCTGCTCATTATTCAAATACCTTTAAATATAAGTATTAATTATCCTTTACATATATAATAAGATCGCCTGGTTGACATTCTAACAACTCACATATTTTATTCAGGTTGTCAAAGTTTATTTGATCTTTATTTCTGATTTTTTGTATCGTAGCTTCTCCAAAAATCTTATTTTTTCTTAATCTATAACTTGAATAACCTTTATTTTTTAATTCTTCTAATATGTCAATTTTATATTTAATCATACTTTATAAACTCCATTTCTTTTATAGTATATTAGTTTATTCCCCTATTATTTAAAAGTCAATATACACTATAAACAAGTGTACAATTTGCACAATACATACACCAAAATATTGTGTATAATGTCAATATACATACACTAATACATAGTGTATACTATAACCATAATAAAGGTAAGATATAAGGAGGTATAAGTCATGGGCGAGTATATTTCAGTTATTGTTGACGAATGCGGTTCTATCCGTGCATATTGTTCTGATTATTCAGACGATGATATTATGAATATTTTATATCAGCATCCCGAATGGTCACAAAGATGTATTTCAATTTAAGAGAATAACAATATAAGCAGTGACGGTTTAGCCGTGGGGAATTCAATTCTCCGCTTGCTTTTCGAGGTATTTATATCTCATGTATGATCTTTGATAATTACATATATTACACAATACGCTGATTAGTTTCGTTATCAATCAGGGCGATATCAAGCTTACAATTTAAAGCGTGTGCAATTTCAATTAATTCTTTTTCATTAAAATTATCCCGTTTAAATTTATTAGTCATATTGTTTCCAGTTGTTCCCAACTTTTCAGCAAGTTCTTTAATATTGATTTTTCTTTTTAACATTACAATTTTAATATTTTCAGTCATTTATAAAACCTCTTTTCTATCTGATTTGAATTTGATTATACATTGTAAGTTATGAAAAGTCAAATATATAAAAGAAATCACACAAAATAATGTGATTTTATATTGACAAATCACACGAAATAGTGTAATATATTATTAAAGATAAGGATATCAAACGATTTTAATTTTATTAAAGGAGGTTGTCATTATGACAAGATACACATTAAAACAACTTAAAGAAATGGTTAGATCAGGAATTGCAGCAGATTTTACAAAGGCAACTAACAAAGAATACAAAGAGTTAATAGCAAATGGCGGTTATACTCAAGTCGGTTTTGCATCTGGTATATATGGATGTAATGGCAAGCTGCTCAAGGGTTTAAAGGATGGCAAGTTATACGCCATTACCGCCAGATCATCAGCAATATTTATTTTTTAATTTTACATATTAAAAGCCTTGCACCGTGTGGCATCTGCTACGGCGTACGCATCAAAGCAATGCAAGGCACTACACAATATTTTATTTTATTGTGCATCTGGTGAGGGCTACCGCTTGCGGCAATAAGTGAATAAACCCAGATAGGCTTTATATGGTTATGATGATATAACCGCACTAATTAAAACGGCTTAACTGTTCATTGATAACAGAATATAGTAAGGCTGTGTTGTTTCCATCTGAGAAGCGTATAAGCCGACTATTTTATATATTAAATAGTCCGTTGAGTAGATATCTCAATGTTATCAAAAAAATCTAGTCCCGTTGATGTGGGATTCAGGTTTGAAAGTAAATAAGCCCTGATTCTTGATTAAAAGAAGGAAGAGAAGAAAACGTCAAACCGCTTTAAATCAGGCGGTTAGTAAAAAGCAGATAATCTTATATATTAATTAAAGAAGAAATACATATTATTATAGATATATAACAAGCAATATTTTTTATTGCTTATAAGATGCAAGCAAGATAACACATGATAAGTATATTACAAAAGGATTTATAAATCAGTCGGGCAAAAGTGGAAATCCCAGGCGGTGGCAAGTAGTAGATTGATTATAAATAAATATGTTTTCCCTGTCTTATCGCCGTTATACAAGCAAGTTGTAAAAGCTGGAATGATTAATTTTAATCATCAGCAAAATAAACAACTTGTTTTTTGTTTGCATAAATAAGCAATAAAAAAGAATAAAGGAGGTTATACCACAATGATATATAACTTATTAAATATAAAAACAAAAAAGATTGTAGCCTATACAATAATATCTGGAAATGATAGCGATATTTTGACAGATGAAGAAATACTTGACAGCCGTTTAGAATGTGGAATTGATGAAGGATATATTTCAGATAATTCCTATAAATGGATAAAAGGCAAAGAGAAAAAAGGGATTTTATTATAAGGAGGACAAAACAATGAATAATACAATAGCTTGTTACGATTTTAGAATTATCAAATGTCAGGACGGATCAGAAATAATTGACGAAAAACTCAAAACTCCACTTGATTCTATTGATGGAGTTTTGGCTGCTGAATATCAGAAAGTCCAAGATGCACTTGATATTATACATAAGAAGGAAAAGAAGAGACAGAAAGAAGCATCAGTAAGGCAGAAGAAAGAACGCAACATATTATTTAAAATTGCTTGTTTATGCGGATTAATTACAGCTTAAAACAATACATATAACGGAGGTAAAAACATTATGAAAAAGGAAAAATTCAAGTTATCAGGTGAATATTTTTGTGGAAATAAAGCGAGTGATTATGCTATCAAGAACGGATTCCTTGATTATGCCACACTTGCAAAGAGTTTTGATGCAGTATCTTCAGATATTATATCTAAAACAGATGGAGTTATAGGTTACTGGGAACAAGAAAACGGATTTATTGATAATTCAGAAGAAATTGAAGCCATAGAAGATAATATATCAGAACTTGAAAGCAGCCTTGACGATATAGAGGAAGATTCAACAGAATATACAATCATTCAGGAAAAAATCACGGACTTAGAAGAACAGAAAGAAGAGCTTGAAAATGAAGTTGAACCTGAAATTTTTCAATATTTTATAATCTCTGAAAACGGTGCTGAAATCTTAAAAGATTATACAGACGAAATTGTTTTCTATAATGAAGAGTTAGATATGTATGTTTGGGGTGTAACTCATTGCGGTACAAGTTGGGATTATGTTCTTACAGATATACCGCTTAATTGTGGATATAATGAGTGATTAATAATACATGGTAGTAGTAGAAGGGATGCAGTTTTAAGCATCCCTTTATTATATGGAGGCGATAACTATATTTAAAGGATATTACACAGCAACTTGTTATTATGGACTTGTAGAAGGCTATTATATGCAATTTGAAACAGAAGCAGCCTATAGAGAATATATGGAGGAATAGAAGCATGACGAAAGAAGTCGGATGCTACAATATTACTTTTTGCGGTTTATCTTATGATAATAATATACCTTATGACATGGTTATTATTGAAAAATTTAATAATAATACTTACATAGAAGGAAGTAAAAAAGTACTTTATTTTAGACATGAAAGAGGTTGTATTGTGCCAGTTTTTAACACTGAAAAAGAGGTTGAAAAGTATTTACAATATAGGAATTATGAAAAACTCAAAGTTAAGAAAAGCATAACTATTGAAATAGTATAGGAAGGAAAAAATATGAGTAAAGAATATTATATAATTATGCGAAAATATTACAGATTTCCTAATTATTACGATACAGATTTATCAAAAAAGGAAGATTGTTTCTCTTTTGATACAGAACATGAAGCAAAACAATGTTTACAAGATATATTTAATAATGGTAAATGGATGGAAGATAAAAAGCATGGAAAAATAAGACACTATATTGAGAAAAGAATAGAATTATTATAGAAAGAGTGGTTGGTCATATGAAAACAAAGATATTTAAACAAAATAATTATAAGTATTTATCTGTAAATGATAATATCGTTTGTGCATTTAATGAAACTAAAAACCAGTTTATCAGATGTACTACTGTAAATATTACAGAAAAGGTTATTGATGCAATAAACGATTTTAGAAATATCTACAACTTGGAAAAAATAACATTAAAAATGTTTATGGAAGAGTTTATATAATGGAGGTTGTAATATATGAAATTACATAAAATTCCTGGAATAGATAAAAACATTTGCACATGTGAACAGAAAGTCGCTTATAATTACGCTTTTATGTGGCGGGATAGTTTAGAAAAAATATATAAATCAGATACTTCAGAAGCTGTAAAAAGTGAAGCTTATCAGGATATTATAAATTATGTTATATCATCACTCAAAGAACATGAAACGGATAAAAAATATAATATAGATACAATTATCCATTGTTTCAGAAATGGAATAAAAAACTATATGGAAGGCTTTTCTGTATTGTGGAATTATGAAGATATAGGAAAGACATTTCCATGCTTATATGAAAATAATTAATCAGGGGAGGACAATTTAATGATGAATATTAGAATAACAATGGAAGAATTAAAAGCACTTATTAACAAGATAGAAAAGGCAGTACCTAAAAAGCCATCACTTAATATATTAGAGTGTATCAGGTTAAAGGCAGCTAATAATAAATTAATAGCAACTGCGACAGATTGTGACATTGAATTAAATATCATTCAGGAAACAGAAGTATTAATAGAAGGAACTTGTTATATTAACTTGACGGACATTAAAAAAATACTGAAACTTAAAGCGGATTATTTAATAATTAAGCATCAGGAGGACGATGGAAAAATCTATATTTCTACCGGCAAGAAGGTTATAACATTAACGGCTGTCGATTGTGAAGTATTTCCTGAAATTGATTATAAATCATCAGTTTTGACAGATTTCTTAACAATCCAGGCGGATCAGTTATCGGATATTTTAAAGAGACTTTCTTATTATGTAGAGAATGCAACTTTATATAATCACAATGCCATGTTGAATAGTTTTAATTTTAATAGAATACATAATCGAATAACTGGATTAGATGGAAAGAGGATCGCAATTAGAAATAATATAGAAGGTTTTAATCCCAATAATAACAACGATGAATTGAATATACAGAAGGATTTCTATATTAAGTTAGAAAGAGTATTAAAAGCAGAGGAAAACAATTACATAAGCATAATGACAAGCGAAGATAACAAGTACATTGTTATTAGTGGAAAATCTTTTATTATGGCTATTCAGCGTGTATCAGGTCAGTATTTTAAAATTGATAGCATGTTATCAAGGGGTGAGTATTCATTCACGATTAATAACATTAAGGAATTAAAAGAGGCAGCAGATTATGATATTAAGCTCAAAGGAAGTGAAGATAAAAAGCCGTTGATTCTGTCTAATATAGAAGGAATTGTATCTTGTACAATGTCTTGTAAGAATGGCGATAGCTACGATATATTAAATGTTACGGATAATGAACTGCCAGAAGGTTACTCAATGGGATTTAATCCGCAATTCTTATCAGATTTATGTATTACATGTACAGAAGATAGTTTGCATTGTGAGGTAACTAATAATAAGTCGCCTTTATATGTGTATGAGAAAGATTATACTTTCTTAATACTGCCAGTTAATATTATTGCCACACCAGAGGAAATTATAACAGCAATAAAGAAATTAGCTGATGCAGCTTAATAGTAATTAATATAAGGAAGTCTATATTATATAGGCTTCCTTTTGTATTGGAGGAAATGATGCAGAAGGAAAAAATAAATCGTACAGAAGAACAGATTGAGGATATAAAGAAATTCATTGTATCTCATGGTTTTAAAAATATGTCGGATTTTTCAAAGGCTGTAGGAATGGAAAGACAGAACATGTCAGCAAGAATCCGTGGAAAATGTAATCCTGATATTATTTTACTTTTGAAATGGGCAGTTATATTAAGATGTGACATTGTGGAGCTAATAGAGTTATTTTATCCAGAAGAGTATCAGAGATATAAGAAAGGATTATATGAATAAAACGGTAAAATATCCGTGCATTAATTGTATTTATTTTGATGCATGTGGAAATACAAACAGAACCCATGTCAGGGAAGAATGACAAAATCAGAGAAGAAAGGGGAAGTGATGGAAAATGAAACTTACACAAAAACAGATAGAATTAATTGAGTTGTATAAGCAGCTTGAAAGAGAATACGGAAAAGGAAATGTATTTTTCAGATACATAAATGACTATCACAGAATTAAGTTTGTTATCCATGACACTATTGGAAGTGATGTCTTTACTATTCTTTTTCAGTATAAAATCAATGGAAAGGTAATTAGTGCCTTAGAGGATAAGGGTTTAATGATTGGAAGAGATAATTTCCACAAAGAAGCTGATCCCAACTCATGGAGAAGCCAACCTAAAGAATGGCGATATGTCGGTTATCAAATTAGAACAGAATTATTGTAGAAGGAGTGGTTAAAAATGGAAGCATTGGAAGTATTAAAAGAAATACAAAATTTTGAAAATATGACTTCAGAGGAAATACAAAATATTCTCAAACCTATCATAAAAAGTTATGATAAAGATTTTTTATCAGAATATTTAGGAGTGTCAAAAGAACATTTATATAGAATCTGTAAAAAATTGTTTATTGAAAATAATGAGAGGGTACAATTTACATCATTTATTAAACTTGTAGCACTTGGAAAAAATCCAGCTTATATTGATAAACCTGAAATTCGCCATAAGAAAAGAACATTAACAACACCAGAAGAAAGAAAAGAAAGGGCAAAACAGTATCAGAAAAAATACTACGAAGAAGTTACAAAGTTAAAACGGAAACAACAGAAGATTCAAGTTAAGAAATAGCAATTTCATTTTAAGATTGGAGAGTGATTTATATGGTATTAGATAAAAAAATACAGGATATTTTAGAGAAGAATGAATTCAATTTTGATGAAGAAATTAGTGAGCAAGATAATGGAAAATACATAGAAATCAATCAGAGTACACCAGAAGGTGAAGATTGGTGGGAGACAATCTGGTTTGATGGTACATATGAAGGGTTTGTAAATGCAGTTGAAAAAAGAGTGTTGAATTTTGATGTCGATGAAGAAGTCGAGATATGGATTACTAACAGAGGTAAAGGTGGTTGCCCTGATAGTATTATAGATTTAGTTCATGATGCCGAATGGAAGCAGAAAACATTAGAAAACTTATTGGATGATTTTCAGGAAAACAAAAAAGAAGAAAAGGAAATCACAAAAGGATCTGTTGAGAATGAATTATATGATTTTTTCAATGACAAAATGGAAACTGGTGATGCACCTGAAATTGAAAGAGTTGGTCGTTATCCTGATATGTATGTCACAGGAGACAACGGAATTGTTATTGATTGTATAGGTGAAAAGCAGATCAGATTGATTATTCAGGTAGATTAAGGAGTGATGATTTATGAATTATACTTATTTTGGAAACAGAATCGAAAGAAGTTCATTGGGGAATCTGGGATTACAGTTATTAGAATCTCAAGAGAAATTAGTTTCTCAGGAATATGAAATTGAGAATCTTAGAATTAAAGCAGCCATGTATAAAGCATATTTCTTTCGTAATTTTTCATTAGCAGAAAAATTACAAAAACAAAGTGAAGAAAACAGAGATGCACTTATTGGAGAGTTTGATGGTTTTTCATATGCAAGTTGGAGAGCAAACGCTGTATATAGAACGCTTGAAAATATGTGCGATGAAGGACTATTAACTGAAAGAGAATACAAAGAATGCAAAGTATGAAATGGAGTGATGAATTATGGCAAAAACATTAAGAGATTTTTGGAATAAGGCAGATGGAGTTTATGATTTTGTAGATAAGAATGGAGTTTCTATTGATGATATGAATTATCCCTTAGAAACAGAAGTGTTAAATGAACGGTTGATTGAAGGTGAACAGTATGAGATTACATTAAATGTAGAAGTAAAGGAGTGATGAAGTATGCAGATTGTAAAAGAAAGTATTATCAAGAAACATTCATATGAAAATGGAGAGCATACCTCTTATACAGAGCTGATAGAACAATACCATTATGATTCAGAAGAGGAGCGTAATAAACATGCAGAACAAATGACTGAAAAAGGATTTAACGATAGTGGTCAGGTTAAAGAAAATGTTGGTACGATTATGAATCCAAAACTTGTATGGTTCGGAAGCTATTATAAATATGAAAGAAACTAGGCAAGGAAACAAGAGTTTCTTTGGCAGAATTAGAAAGGAAATGGTGAATGATATGAGTTATAACACATGGCATAATTATGGATATGGAATTTGTACAGATGATTTAAAAGAAGAAATCAACTTGGTTAAGTTGATGAAATTGATTCAGTTAGCACCAAATCTGTATGAGAGAGTTAAAGAATATATAGATACTTATTGTGATGGACAGATAACGGAAACATATGATATTTTGGAATCTTATGTGGAAGAGTGTGGCGAAAATAATTATGGTGGACTTGCAGAAATTATGTATGAAGTCATTAAAGAGGTAGAAGGAATTGAATTATATGTATGTACTGATTTTGATGGTGCAGCATATTTGATTTACCCACCAATTTATCCTTGGCAGTTGAAGAATATGTCAGATAAGGAAAAGAATCTGACAGAAAAAACTTTGTGTGAACTATATGCAAAATATCTTCATGTTGTAACTGATGAAGATTTAGTGGTGGAATACAAATCAGTTGAAAATGGCGGTTGATTTACAACTAATGAAATGAGGATTTACTGTGAAGAACGGAGGTAGATTTATATGAAGATAACAAGAGAAATGGTAATGGAATTAAATAATGAATTAGCAGTTAAAGGTTGTCCATTCAGATATGAATATGAAGGAGCAACAGAATATTCACACATTCCACAAATGCAGGTTGCATTGCCCAATATGAATTGTGTTAATAGCTGCATTATTAATGTAACAAGGGATTTTCTTGAATGGCTAGAATTGTGGTTCAAAACAAAATATGGAATTGAATTAACCTGTAACAATGATGGAAGTATCTTGTGGGCTAAAAATTATAAGGAATAAAACCCCCAATGAAACGATGATTTACTATTAAAGTGAGGTAAAAAATATGAAAGCAAGTAAGGTAAATGCAATAAATAAAATTGCAATTAAGGGTGATAGATACGAACCAATTATAGCAGCTATTCAAAATATTGAGATAAATCATCCTGAATTATATAAAGAATTATCAAAGGTTATTGATATAGAATTATGGGATGGATATTCTCTTATGATACATGAAGAAATCGAATAACCAATGAAACGGAAATTTCAAGATTGAATCGGAGGTTAATAATATGATAAATATATTTGGAACAGACTTTATTGAAGTAAAAAACGAGAGTGTTTCCATTAATATCATTACATTGGAAACAGGACAGAAACTTTATTCTGTTAGTGGTGGAATTAAAAATGGGACAAGATAAAAACTAAAGAATTTAAAACTCCTAATGAATGTATTGATGAATTAAGAGAAAGAGTTGCGTATTCTTTATTAGAATTATAAAACCAGATGAAAAGCACATTTCGGAGAGTAAATTATATGAAAATTAGATTTAAAGACTTATTATTTAATAATGAAGAAATTGAATTAGATGTGAAAGATATAATAATAATGACAGGCGATCAGGATGAAACAATATTGATTGAGAATGTCGATGGAGTATTTTATAAGGCAATTGTCATTGAATTTGTTTAAGGAAAGGTGGTAAAATTTATGGATAGGAAAGAATATTTATTAAGACAGGTACTAAAATTATTTAAGCAACAGAAAGAAAGTCGTTATGTTTTAAATATTGAAGAGATGACTGTTATGTATGATGGAGCTGAATGCGATGGAAGTTGTCTTTGTGATGATATTATGGATGAGTTAGGAATTGACAGCTTAGAAGATATCGAGAATGAGAAATTATAATAATTGAATAATTTAGAGAACATATAAGAGATTGAAAATATTCAATCTCTTATTTTTTATGGAAAGGAATGGTGAAAATTATGTTTGATTACAAAGAATTTAAAAAGGAAATGTCTAAAAGAGGACATGAAGTACATAAGAATGGAAAGTATCTTACAATTATTCCTAATAATAATTACGAGGGATACAGCAAGGGGTTTCTGTTTGCAACCGATGTAATAAAGGGATTTGAGGATGTATTAAAATTCATTACTATGAATCACTACAATACTTGGATATATAGTGCAAAATTTAAAATCATATGATAGAATTATAATAGTAACAATGAGACGTGAATTTATATTATAATTTTAAGGAGGATTTAAAGAATGGGTGTTATTTTTGTGTTATTTGGTATTTGTTATATTATTTTTATGATTATCAAGGAGGAAACTGTTAAGCCAGTATCGAAGGATTTTGATTGGAGGGCAGCGATGATTGATCAGTCAAAAAATAATTTATCACCCAGAGAATATAATCGAAGAATTGATGCTGGATATTATGACAGAAAAGATAAGAAAAATTAAATAGTAACAAAGAGTTAAGCTGTTGAGTAGAAATATTCAACGGCTTATTTTATTTAGGATAGGAGAATATTAAATATGAATAATTATAAGGTAATTGGAAGATTCTACAGCAATGGAGTAAGAATGATAACAGTATTAATGAATAAGGCAGCTTGTACTATGTCCGAAAGAGAATTTAATAGAATTGTAAGTATTAAGTAAATCATTGGATAGGTTCTCTTATGGTGCAAATAATGCAGATATATAAAAACATAGGAAAGATTGGAGAAAATAAAATGAAATATGATGATTTCACGAGCGGAGAATATGTGAAAAAAGAAGATGTAATGACATATTTAAGAGTGTTTGATTGGACTATGCCAAGAGAAGAGTTAATTGAGAAATTTAAAGGCATTTCATCTATTACTCTTAACGACCAGGACATAAACAAAGTAAAAATAAATAAAGTGTTAAATGGTGAATGGAACAATGATTAATTAGAAATGGATAATTCATAAGGAAAGGTAAAATAATGAGTTTTCAGGAATTTGAACGTAAATACTCTTATCTTTTATCTTGGGAAGATGCAGAGAAAAAGGTAGGACGCAGGTTAGATTGGAATAACAATTTTGATTGTTGTTTATATCATGATTTGTTAGTAGAAGCTGTAAATGCAAAGTAAAATGCGTGTTTCATTAGATTGGAAAGGAAGGTAAGAATAATGAAATTGGTACAAGAAATTAAAAGGAATGAGTTATTAGGAAGTAGTTGGGGAATCTACGAATTAAACACCAACGAGAAAAAGAAATACGGAAATAATTACGCATTGTCTCAGGGTGTGTTTTCTGAATATGCAATAAAAGAATTTGGTGCAGATGATCTGTTATCTAATCTCAAAGACTTTGCTTATGAAGGCTTTTTTGAAACACAAAAAGAAGCATATATGCAGGTAAAGTTAGTGGAAATGAAGAGTAAGATCGAAAGAATGGAACTTACCATGAAGGACGTATTGAAATTACAAACACCAGAATGGTAACAAAAATGTATATTTTATTAGAGTTGGAGAAATAGAAAATGAATAGAATTGATGAAATTATTTATAAAGAGACACAGAAGGCAGCTTATGAAGAACAGTGCGAACAGGGATTTGTTCATCAGGAACAGCCAAACGAAGATTATTTTGAAGGCTTAAATGATTATTTGGATGGAACAATGAGTATTTGAAATTCGCATTTCTTTAGAAAGGATGGTAGATATTATGAGATTAGCAGTAACGTGGGAAATGTGTGGTTATGTAGATGTAAAAGCCAACACATTAGAAGAAGCAATGGAAAAATTCAGAGAAGAGTGTGATTATATTAAGCTTCCAAACGGAGATTATGTAGATGGAAGTTTTAGATTATCAACAGAAGATGTTGATGAAATGGAAGCTATTGTAGATTTTTAATGAAACTAAGATTTCTTACAAGGAGTGGAAAAATATGGAAAATATAGCTAATGAATGGTGTAAAAAGCATCATGCAATATTACTTAGATGTTGCAAGAACGGTTTTTATTATATGAACGCAAATGGAGATTGGTATATCTCTTATAATGAAATGTAGAAAGCAGGTGAAGCGAAATGACAAGCATTGAAAAGTCAAAAGAAGATGCACGGAACTTAAATGAACTCACGGATCATTTGATTAAATTACTTGAAACAGATGATAAGCGATTCTCATTTGAATTTTGTGTAAGTGGTACAATGGAGATTTACGACAAAGAAAAAGAAATCGGTTATGCAGTTCACATTGCACCGATTGAATATGATGAAGATGGAAATGCAACAAATTTATAGTAACCACAAAGGCAGTTAGGAGAATAAATACCTAGCTGCCTATTAAGATATGATATAATAAGAAGGAGCGATAATTATGTTTACAGCAGAAACAAAGATATTATATAGAACACGGGCAAGAGCAGGTAGTGGTGATGGAATAGCAGAAGTCAAAGTAGGTCAGATTTTTAATTTTGATTCAGTAACTATGGAGCTTTCAGATAAAGAAAAAGAATTTCTGGAAAGTTGCAATAAAAAGACATGGACAATGATTCCAGAAGAATTATCCGATCCGACAAATTACCAAAACTTTATTGAATATGTTAAATTTTTATAGAGGAATATACTCTGAAGATGCAATTGATAGTATGGAAGAAGCGAGTGAGAAACTTGATGAAGTAATTGAGTTGTCGAATGATATCATGTAGAATAGAAACAAGTAAATAATAGTTTCATTTGGAAGATTGGAGGTAATTATTATTAGAAGTGAAACAAAAATAATTCAATTGTTATTAAAAAAGGTATACCCAAATGAAAAATTTTCGATTCAACTGAAACAACCTTCATCATATGTATCTAATTCAGACAAAATAAAAATTAAATGTCCTGAATCAGTAAATAAAAAAGAGGTAATTAATACGTTAAAAAAATATGTACATGGAAGTGATATTTATGAAAAGGGAAGCTTTGGATATATTCGACATACTAATAATACACCATACATCTTGATGAATGACGAAAAAATAGATATTAATATGGTTGAATTTATTGAAGTCCAATGAAACCAAGTTTTCTTGTGGAATAGAAAGGAGAATGATGTAATGGAATTTGCAAAATATTATAATGCAAGTAATCTCGTAGAAGAGATGCAGAAAGCAGAAGAAATTGACTGCTACCCAACAGACAATGATAAATTTGAAGGTGTATATGTTTGTATGGATACAAACGACTTTTGGATTAGCAGAATTAACAAGGGATATAATGAAGAATATGATAGAGAAGACGGTAAATATCTTGTAGAACGTAATAAAATTAGTATCTATGATGTCATGGATAAACTTCATGAACTATATTCTAAGAAATTACCTGACTTTAAGGAAAATGATTTACAATTTGAAATAAAAAATAAATGCCATAATTATTTAAAGAGATTTAAAGAAAAAGATATATGTAAGGCAGTTATCCTTTTAGACGATTATGACGGATTATCAAATTGGGATTGTTACGAAACGGATTCATTAGAAGAGGCTATTGAAATTATTGATGGTGGATATGGAATTTTGCCATTAGTAGCCTAAGAAATCTAAGTTTACTATCAAATTAAGGAGGAAGATATGGCAAAGAAAATTATATATACAGATGAATTTGGAAACAAAATAGATATTAATTCAATCGAGGGTATTCATGTTATACTTAATGATATTTTTACAACATGCGATAATGAGAACAGTTGTTTATGCGTTAAAGAGAATATCAAAGCAAGCGTAGAAAAATGTTGTGAAACCAGAAAACTAGAAATTAAAACTGGAAAACCTCAAGATAAAAGTAGCATTTGGTAAGGAAATTTAACTTTCTTTTGGTATAGAAATGGAGAATATTATGTTAAGAAGAAATTTATTTATAGGTATTCCAAATGACAAATTAAAAGAATGCTATGATAGTTATATTAGAGTTAGTTGTAAAAGAGAAAATAAAAAAGAGTTATTTTCTGATTTAGTAATAGAATATAAGTCTTTTATAGAAAGCAATCATCCTAAAGCAGCGGAAGCAATTTGTGAAAGGGATATGTTTAATGAGATTGCAAGAAGATATTTTAAGATAGCTGATGTTATTAAGGACAAAGATTTTTGTGAGATATTTGGAATTGAGGTGAAAGGCAATTAGTAAATTAATACAGAAATTAAATTGGGATATGCCATTTATAAAAAATCAGTGTATGTTTGTATATGCTGAAGCTGATTTAGATTCTAATCAAAAAATGCAAGAACCACTACAAAAACTATATCAGTATGAAAATCAGCCAGATATGAGAGAAAAGATAAAAGAATATATTAATGAGCTTGATACAGAAATTGGCAGACTTGAATCTGACCTAGAAAAGCAAATGACTTACAATGTAGAAGCTTGCGAGGTTAGTGCAACTGAATCAAGGTTGAATGCAATAATCGAAGTGAAAAATGATTTATTAGGAAGATTAGAAGAGGTAATATAAATGGAAAATAGAAATGTAATTGAAACAGTAGTACATACGGCATTAACGAAAAGAGAGTTAATTGATTTGATTAACAAATCTTTTCCTGATGAAGAGGTTGGTAATCACGGACAGATAGCACAGCTTTCCACAACAACTATGTCAGATGGAACAAAAATGCAGAATGTTTGCTTTGGCAAGATATTAAAAGTTTAGTAACAAGATGAATGAATGGAGATGATTATATATGCAGTGCAAATGCATTGATAATTCAAGTGATAATGGAAATTTTACACTTGGACGTATTTATAGAGTAGAAGAAAATGTGGGAATATGGCAGCCAATATTATGCAGATTTAGAAATTGGGATAATCCCGGTAAATTATCTGAAGGAACAATTTTTGAATTTGCGATGTGTAAATTTAAAGTGTTGTAAAAGATTGTTTTTATTATGTGGGTAGCTAATATAGGGGCTGCTACGACGATAGCAAACGAGTTCAAGTCTCGTAAATCAGTAATCAGGCTGACAAAAGTAAGAATAGGTTCAATCCCTATCGCCCACAATATGATGAATGATGATTTCTTTAGTTTGGAGGTAATGATATGACAAAAAGTCAAATAGAAAAATTCGCAGTAGGTTATTCTTCTTATCCTACAGACTGTGTGGAAGAAGTATTAAAGGTTACTAATTTCGATGAAGATGTGACAAGAAAAATTTTAGATGACAAAAAGAAAACATTAGCAATTTGGCAGAATGGAACAATAATGATTGACGGAGTAACACTTTGTTGTGGATATGATTTCGCAGAAGATGCTTTTAGCAAAAGGATAAATATTGGTTATTGTCCGATTTGTGGAAGAAAAATTGTAATTAAAAAGCCAATGAATGAATGATTTATTGGGAAGATTGGAAGAGGTGATATAGTGAAAGAATTTAGAAGTACTGACGAGATTACAAAAGAAGACCTTGAGAAAATGTATAATGCAATCGTTAAATTTGATAATTATATTTCATCAGCAACAAGGAAGCCAACAGATGAAAACATTGGATTATATGAACATTGGATTGATTGCAGGTACGATATAGAGAATTTAATTGTAACTGAGAGATAAGAGGTGGTATAAATGTCAAAAACAATGGATAAACCAAATAAGGTAAAAGCAAAACTAACAGTAGAAGTTGAAGCTGAATTTTATGATAATGAGTCATCAGAAGAAACATTGAGATATTGTGTTGAACAGGATTTGGAAGATGCAGGATTAAATGTTATTGATGTGTCAGTAATGAAGTGAGGTGTGATTGATGGAAAGATATATGGAGTGTTCTAAATGTGGTAAGTCATTACTTGAAAATTCAATTATTGTTGTAAGAACTGGGTTTACAGATAAATATTGTTCATATGGTTGTGCAGCAATTGATAGTGGACTTTTTAAAAATATAAAATTAACTGATGAAATTGTCCAAGAACACAAATCTTGTGATGGAAGAGATTGGCTAATAGGAAATTGAGGTGATATAAATGTATGAAGAAGAAATAAATGCGGCATTGATATCCATACAACAATTTAAAATCGCATATAGTAATGAAAATGGAGTTATTACAGTTGGTGATATTGAAGATTTAATGGCTAATATTGATACCATAGAAGAATGTGTAAGAAAACAAAAGAGATTTCCAACAAATAATAAAAGAGAATTTAGCTTATTTGGAAAATCAACAATTGTACATCAGTGCGGTATTTGTGGTAGTAATGTATATTCTACAAATACATATTGTCCTCAATGTGGGCAAAAATTTTGTATGTGAAGTATTGGATTTGATTAATGAGCAGAAGAAACGAGGTGATATAATGATAAATATGACACTAAAAGAGTTGATAGAATATGAAAAAGAATTATGCAGTTTACAACAAGAGTATGAAGGTAAACTAACTAAGATATACGGAGAGCCTGATTCTTCAAATAAAAAGAGGAGACTAACAATTGTTTTAAATCTTATTATTGAAGAAAGACAAAAAGTTAATCGTCAAAAATATAAACCCGTGTAAATGACGATTTCTTTTTGTAATTTTAAGGGGTAATAATGATGAATAGAATGTATCCTTCAGATTTTAATGTATCTGAAAGCAATTCTAACGGGTGTTTTATCAGAATGGATGAATTAAACGATATGATTGCTTATGGTGTATTGAAATTAGATGAAACAAAATTAAAAGAATATCATTTTGATACAAGAGTCACTTATAATAAAGAAATATATACAAGAGAACAGGCTATGAATTTATTTGGTAATTTAGTTAGAAGGTAACTAAACCAAAAGAAAAATTGCTTTCTTATTAAAAATCAATCAAATATAGAAATAAGTATTAGAAGCAGAAATTAACTGCTTCTTTTTTATTACAGAAGATGAGGTGATATTATGACAACAATTAGAGATTTTATAGAAAATAACGAAAATATACCAATTATAATCGAAACATCAGAAACGAAAGACACAACAGATCCATTAAGAAAGGAACTTTGGAAAGGCATGTTGTATGATATTCCAAAAGATTTGCAGAATCGAGAAGTAATTCAGGAAGGGTATGGGATTGTAGCTCAGTGTAATATATTAACAATTTTAGAGGAAGGTGATGAAAAATGAGTAGATATAAGAATGGAAATCCAAAACATGCAAGCAGATTCATATGTATGAAATGTATGAATGAAAATATGTTGGCTAGAGGAATCCAGAGACAAAAACAAAGAGAACAAAAACATATTAAAGATTTGTATTGTTTGAAGTGTGGAGAGGTAACAAAGTGTATCGAAGTAAGATTCTGTGATTCTTATGAAGAAATTTTTGAGGCTGCAAAGATAAAAAGAGAGAATTATTACATAAATGATTATGAAAGCGAGGTTGATAATAATGTGTTATAAAGCAGAAGTACAAAAACGAAATGAAGAAAAATTAGAAGAAATATTTGTAAAAGAAAATGTGCCTGATTTTATTCAGGATTATTTTTTATCAATATCAAGTAGAGCTGCAAGATTGAATTATTGGATAACGATAAGAAATTTATTGAATTGGTTAATAGGTAAAAAATATATTGAATGTAGTGTATTATCCGAAATTACTCCTGAAATATTAAATAAAGTAACTGATTCAAAAATAATTAGATATATGGATTACTTGAAAGAATCTGGAATAAAACTTAATACACTTATTACAAAGAAGAATCAGATGAGTAGTTTTTGGGAATATCTAAAAATTCATCATTATTGCATGGATAATATTATTCAGATGATTAAATCTAGTGAATATAAACCAGTTAAAACCAATCGTATGAAAATGAAAAAAATGCCATTATATGAGGATGTTCAAGAAATGATTGAAAAGATAAATCGAAAACCTGATGAATTTATTCGCATAAGAAATGGTTGTGTATTTAGAACATTAAGAGGTACTGGATTAAGAGAATCAGAATTAGCAGGTCTTGATATTAGGGATGTATATCTTGACGAACAATATATAGATAGTAGACATCCAAGACCGTATATACTTGTTATCAGCAAAGGAAATTATGATTATACAGATAATGGAAAAGATATTGTATTTCTTACCAAAGACGCAATTGCAGCATTAACAGAGTGGTTAAAATATAGAGAAACGCTTACAGATATTATTGATATCGAAGCATTATTCCTTAATAAAAATGGTAAACGAATGAATGAAGATAATATTAAAGCTATGTTTAGAATTTATAGCGGTGGAAAATTGACACCACACATGATGAGGCATGAATATACAACTATTCTTACAAGAGAATCAAATGATCCTACTTTTGTTCGAGAACAGGGAAGATGGAAGTCAGATGCTATGATGAATAATGTATATGATTCTGGTGCAAGTAGAAGTGTAAATGTATTAGATAATATGTAACATATGTAAAGGACGATACAGATTATTTTGTATCGTCCTTATTAATAAAAGAAATATTCATATCAATATTAAGTGCATTGCATATTTCTAATAATGCTTCAATAGAAATATTATCTTGATTAAGTCTTGAAGTTAGAGCTGATTGGCTTAAATTCAATTTTTGAGCCAAATCTTTTTTTTTGATTTCCTTTTCAGTTATAATTGTTTTTATTTTGAGCAAGATTTGTTTTGCGTTCTTAACTGTAAATGCATTATCCATCATAAAATTACCTCGCTATTAAGATATATCTAAATTATATAAGATATGTACAAATTAAACAAGATATATTAAAAATATTTGTTAATTATTTTATCTTAAAAAATTAAGATATATCTTGATTTATTAAGATATATAATGTATTATATAAAATATCAAAAGGAACAAACAGAGAAAGGAGGATATGTCAATGGAAATTAATACATTTGATATCGTAAGAGTGGATTTTGGAGATGTTGAATTTGCAGGCGAGCAAGGTGGCATCAGACCAGCAGTTATTATCCAAAATGCATACGGAAATATTTTTTCTGGAACTACAATAGTACTTCCATTTACGACAAAAATAAAACATTTACAACAGCCAACACATGCCCTCTTTGTAAAGGATAAAGATAAGGGGCTAACTGAAGATTCTATGATACTTGGAGAATGTGTTAGACAAGTATCTAAAGAGAGAATAAAAAAGAAATTAGGTAGCATTAAAGACTTATCAGATAGACAGACAGTTAAAAGAGTATATGATGCTAATTTTGGCTCTTTGGAGGTGTAATATGGAATATGTAGTAATGAGTCTTGAAGAGGCTAAAAAGGTTGCTAAAAAAGATGCTATTGTTCTTGTATCTAAGCAGGATCTTGAACATAGAGATTGTAATTTGAATTTCACAAAAAAGAAGTTTTGTGAATGCAAAAACATTCTTGAAGAAGCAGCAACAATTGCAAAAGTGTGTGATGAATTTGCCAATCAATTAAGAGTTTTTTCAGATTTACAGGTTGGAGAATTACCGAAGGGATATTTACACACGATATTATATCCATCAAAATAATGTGGTTAATAACCACATAAATACATATATATTAAACATTGTATTTTATATGTAATGTCCTTGACTACGAACACCTGTTCGGAGTAATATAATGGAAAAGGAAATAAATAAAAATACCTGACTAGAAAGTTGGTAGCTGGCTAGTCAGGCAACATACAAAATCTATTTCTTGGGGGAAATATCTGGTATGCATTCAAATTATACATAGTAATACTTATAAAAGTCAATTGCATATCAGCAAATTTTCCAATTTTTTATCACAATTTAATAGCATTTTAATTTTTCTTTGGTTATCCCAAGGCTTATTAAAGTGCGTCAAAAATCAGAGAGGAGTGATGTTTTTTGTTTATTTTAACAGATGGAAAGAATTATGTCATGGAGAATCCTATGAAGTCAGGTGAGTATATGATAACAACTTCAAGTTCTATGGCAAAGGAATTTACTTACAAACAGGCGAGGTCATTAGTACAGAACAGCAGAAAGAAGTATTCATGGATTAAGAAATATAATCTTATTGATGTGGATACGGGGCAGAAGTCTGATAAATCTCTTTATTATAGAGGAAATGCAGATATCTATATAGGAGACAAAAATAATTTTGACTATGCCTTATTAGATAAGATTAATTCAGAAGCTAATTCCATTTTAGGATTAGCAGGTTGGGACGACAACCAACTGATTACATATAAGAATTTATTAAATACAGAATTGTCAAAGTGTGATAGTGCAGAAAGTGATATTAATCATGCTTTGGAAAAATATAAGAAGATACATAATGGTAAGAAGCCACAAGCTCATAAGGTAGCAAAGATAGGATATTTACTTGATGATATTCGAGATAAACATAAGAGAATAAAGCAGTGTATAAGGTATGTTCAAGTTATGCAAGATGCAATATCTAAAGGATATAACATTGAAAAGATAAAATTAGAACTCAGTAAGGTTACTAGCGATGATTATAAAGGTAGAACGGAATATTGGAAAATGGCTAATGATATATTGGAGGATTAATTATGGTGATATGTAGAAACTGTTTAATTCCTATGGTAGAGACTATGAGTTTTCAACCAGGAGAAAGAAATCGACATGATAGATATTGTAAGTGTCCAAAATGTAAAAGAGAAACTAAACATATTAAAGTTATGAATTCTGAATTGTCTTTCGGGGAATATATGAATAAAGAAATTCAAAAGGCGGGTAGAAGAAATGATTAATGAAGAGATGATGAGGGTTATTAACAATAATCCTGAAATGATGAAAATTATTAATGATTATTCAGACAACGAAAACAAAAAATTGAAAAGAATATGTCATAAGATTTGGCATGGAAAAGTTGAAGTCAGTGAATACGATGATTTATATGAGGTGGCAATGGATTGTCTTATGGAAGCAGTAGTCTCATTTGATCAAAATAAATCTCGATTTGAAACTTTTCTGACGGGTAATATTGCAAGAAAAACAAGTACTTGGATGCGAGATAATAAATATAGACTAAAGCGTCAGAATCTCTTAAGGGATGAAAATGGAAAATTAATTCTTGATGATGAGGGTAAACCACAAATTATTATGAATATTTCATTAGATGTTAATACAGATGAGGTGAAAAGTATTAAAGAGAATTTACCTTCAAGAGAGAATATAGAAAGAGAAATATTCACAGAAGAATATACCGACAAGGTTGAGTTATATTTACAGCAATTACCACGAAAACAGGAAAGAGTGGCGAGGCTATTATCTCAACAATATACAAAAGATGAGATATTGAAAATATTACATATAACCGCAAATGAATACAATGATTGTTTGTCAGGGTTACGATCTTATAAAAATGTTGCCATATTAATGTAGTTAAAGAAGGGAGAAAAATATATGTTAATGCCAGTAAAACCAGTTAGACCACAAACACTTACATTGAAGTCATATTTAGACAAGTTTAAAGAAGGTGATGTAAAGGGTGACGCAGATACTCAAAGAGCAATGGGCTGTTATACAGATAGAATGTTTAATGAACTTGTTGTATCTGTTCTTATAGGAGAATATATTCCACCTTTAATTTTAGGAGAAACGTCAAATTATTCAGAAAGTTATGTTGAAGATGGCTTACAGAGAACAACTGCATTATCTATGTTTAGATATGGTAATAAAGCTGTTAGCAAAGATATTACTGACAGTGAAATTGCTTATCAAGTTAAAGTTAAGGATAAAAATGGAAATTATAAACTTGATGGTAATGATAATTTTATAAAAGAGTGGGAAGTATGTGATATAAAAAATAAAACTTATAGTCAGTTGCCAGAAGAGTTAAAGATGAAATTTGATGAGTACCAGATAGGATTAGCAGTTCATCCTGATTCAACTAAAGAAGATATATCCAGAAGAATTCGTATATATAACGAACATGAAAATATGAAAGCAGCTCAAAGAGCACTTACATATATTCCTACATATGCAAAAAATATAAAGAAAATAATATCTAACAACAGATTTTATAAGGATTGTATTGAATATTCTGATAAGGAATTCACTAATGGATTATATGAAAAAATACTTTGTGAAACGGATATGATTATTTACCATCTTGATGAATGGCAATCAGTAGTTAAAACAATGGGTATGTATATTGAAGATAATGCAAGTGAAGAAGAGTTTGAAAAAATAAATGCTTTAGCAACTAGATTATATAACATTTTAGGAGATGATAAGTATAAAAATCTCTTTAGTAAGAAAAATACATATTTATGGACAGCATTATTTGAGAAATTCACAAAATATAATTTTGAAGATTGTATGTTCATCAATTTTTTGAAAGAATTTAATGAGATTTTAGGTGATAAGAGAATTGATGGTTATGACATAAGTTTCAATGAATATGATAAAAAGAAGAGAACTAAAGATAAGAAAGTCGTTAAGACAAAACTTGACATGCTTGAAAAACTCATGAAGGAATATTTACATATAACAGATGTAACAGAAGATAAGAATGAAGCTACATATAATAAGGGAGAAACACATTCAGAAGTTAGTGAAAACACAACTGAAACAGAGAATAATATAGAGTCTTCTGATAATAAGGTAACAAATGATAATAAATCTGAGCAAAAGACGGGTTGTGATGATGAAATATTATCGTTTGTTAAAGAAAATATCAGCTCAGAATTAACAACTGAAGATGTTGAGTTATATGCAAATTGTGTAGATGATTGTTTCGATAAGTATGAAATTAGTATTACATCACCTTTATATAAAAATTGTTATGTTGCTTTAATTGCACTTATGACATATGCAGCAAATAAAGATAAAGATGAAGAGTTTGAAGAGTGGATTCAAAATTATAAAGACAGAACTAATTTTAGTCCTTCTCAGAAAATTAATTATACATATATGAAGCGTAGCTTTGATGATTACTTAGCAAATAGAGTAAAGGAGGAAATCGTAAATGCCTGATATAACTATGTGTACAAGCTCAACTTGTCAGAATAGGGAACAATGTTATAGAGCTATGGCAAAGCCTGATAAATATCAATCATATGCTGATTTTACCAAGCTCTGTGCTGAGAAAGATTATCAGTGTATGTGGGTAATTAAGGATGGAGATGTTCTTATAAGTGATGTAGATAATATTATGGCGAGGTGTTGATATGAACAAGGAAGAATTAAGAGAAGAGTTACAAAATTATTCTAAATCAAAGCTTGTTGAGATGTGTATTAAGTTGCTTGAAGAGAAAGAGTTGTCTCAGAAAGCTGCGACCTATGATGAACTATTAGAAATGGAATGGGACAGTAAGTAATTAGAGAATAACACAAAGAGTAAAATTCTTTGGATTATGAGGTGAAAAGGATGTTTAAAAGAAAAACAAAACTTGAAAAAGTACTAGATAAGAGAATAAATTATGTAACATTTAGAGATTTTTTAAAATCGTTATCACACAAGGAGTTACATATCTTGGCAGAAGATATTATCTGGAAAGAATACGATGGATATAATGGTTCATCTTGTTATATGGAACAAAATCATTATGACTTAATGGATAGGCAGCAGAAAGAATTTTATATAGAGGACAGAGAGTATTTATTACTACAGTAAAGTTCGATTTCATATGGAAGAGAGGTGAAAGTAGATAGTGCCAAAAGGAAAGAAATTTAATGCTGCCGAAAAACATTTTGAGAAAAAATGTGTAGAGTGGCGAAAGAGGATAAAAGAATTAGAAGAAACGAATAAGCTTCTACACAAAAGAATAAGCGATAACTGTGATGAAATAGAAAAATTACAGATGGAAAATGAATGCTTAGAACAACAGAACCAAGTGCTTATGGAATTAAAAGATATGTCTGTTGATGATGTTAAGACTTTGATTGCATCAAAAGAGTCAGTTAATAAATTGTCTGGATTGTTTGATGCAATGTCAAAGAGAATGTTTTAACAAGAAAACTTCGATTCATTGGAAATTTAGAAAGGAGACAATATGTTAAACGTAGGAGATTATGTAGGGCAGATTAACAAAGATTCATCTGGTGTATGGAAGTTATATAAGGATAAGATAAATAAAATCACTACAACAAAGAAATATGGTAGAAGATATTTTACCAAGACAGTGTTTCGACCATTAGATGCAGATGATGTAGATAACAATACAAAAGATATGGAAGAGTCGATTGGTAAAGGATATATCATTGCAAGAGAAGTATTTGGGTTAAATGACAAGACAAGACCTTATGCTGAAAGATGGATAAAATGGGCTAATAAGAATCCAGATAAGGCAACTGGTTTGATATAAACGGAGAATATAACAGTAGAAACAATTAACAAAAATAAATATAAGAAAGAAGAGGTACAAAACATGGATGGATTTATGAAATTTAAGAAGACATTACAGAAGCACTTCGATGAAATGCAGAAAGAGGCAACTCATTTATTTGAGGTAAATGTAGATAAGGATGAATTATGGAATACATATCTTGATAGCTTCCCTGCTGGTACAAATGAGATTTTCAGAGAACGCAGAGAGCATGATTGTAGTTGTTGTAGACAGTTTATTAAGAATATTGGTTCTGCTGTCACTATCAAGGATAATCAGATTCATACGATTTGGGAACTGAATCTTGGTGATACAACATATCAGCCAGTATGTGATGCACTTGATGCTTTTGTAAAAGCTCATACAGTTACAGATATTTATACAACCAAGTTCCCTAAGATTGGTACAGATTTTAACTTTGAGGAAATTAATGGAAAGTCTCATCAGTGGGATCATTTATTCTTAGAGCTTCCAAGCAAGTTCGTAAATAGAAGTAGTCGTTCAAACGAGGAAGTTAAGGGACAGTTCAGAGACACAAGAAATGTATTTAAGCGTTCTCTTGATGAGATTACTATGGAAGCACTTGATACAATTCTTGAACTTATCAATTCAAATACACTTTATAAGGGTGAAGAGTGGAAAGGCGTACTCACAGAATTCAAGAAGTATAAGAAAGAATATGATAAGCTGACTTCTGATACTGAAAAGGACTTATATGCTTGGGAGAAGTCGGTAACAGCAGGTATGGCTATCGGTAGAATTAGAAATCATTCTATTGGAACACTTCTTATCAATGTAAGTGAGGATATGGATCTTGACACAGCAGTTAAGAAGTATGAGCAGATTACAGCACCGAGCAACTATAAAAGACCAAAGGCTATTTTTACAAAGAAAATGCTTGAGGATGCAAAAAAGACCATTACAGAACTTGGATATATGGATTCATTACAGAGAAGATTTGCTAATCTGAATGATATTACTGTAAATAATGTACTGTTCTCAAATAAAAGTGCTGCAAGAAGAATGGTTGGTGCAGATGATATTTTTGGACAGATGGAAAAGGATATTGCTGTAAGTCCTAAGAAGTTTTCTAAAGTTGAAGAGATTTCAGCACAGGATTTCATTTATAAGGTACTTCCAACTGCAAAGGAGATTGAAGCTTTTATAGAGAATAAACATGAGAAGAACTTTGTTTCTATGATTGCACCTGTTAATCCAGACGCTAAGACAATGTTCAAATGGAATAATGGATTATCTTGGGCTTATTCAGGAAACATTACTGACTCTGATATGAAGCAGAATGTTAAGGCTGCTGGCGGTAATGTCGATGGTGTACTCAGATTTTCTATTCAGTGGAATGAAGATGGTCATGATAATTACGACCTTGATGCACATTGTATTGAGCCAGATAAGAATGAAATTTTCTTTAGTAATTGTAGAAAGCCAAGTGTTTCAAGAATGGGTGGTCAGTTAGACGTTGATATTATTCATCCAAATGGAAAGGTTGCAGTAGAGAATATTACTTGGGAAGACCTGTCAAGAATGAAACCAGGTGTTTATAAGTTCTTTGTACATCAGTATTCAGGAAGCGTAAGGCATGGATTTAGAGCTGAGATTGAATTTAATGGAGAAATTTACAAGTTTGATTACGATAAGTCAATGAGAACTGATGAAAAGGTTCAGGTTGCAGAAGTAACACTCGATGAGAATGGAAACTTCTCAATTAAGGAAAAATTAGCAGGAAATTCATCTATTTCAAGCCGTGAGATTTGGGGTGTAAATACAAATCAGTTCGTTCCTGTATCAGTAATCAGTTATAGTCCAAACTATTTTGACGAGCAGGACGGAATTGGTCACAGACATTTATTCTTCTTCCTGAAGGATTGTGTGAATAACGAAAGTCCTAATGGATTCTATCTTGAGTTCCTTGATAATGATTTAATGAAGCATAAGAGAGTATTTGAGGCTTTAGGTGCTAAGTGTCATGTAGAAGATACTGATGATCAGCTTTCAGGAATTGGATTCTCTATGACAAAGAGAGCAGATTTAGTTGTTAAGGTTAAGGGTGCAACAGAGCGTGTAATGAAGATTAAGTTTTAATTAGAAAAGGAGATTATTATTATGACAAACAACGAATTATTTATCAATGCAACAAGAGCAAACTATCAGTTCCCATTTAGAGGAATGATTAACGTAATTGATTTGTGGGATTTGTCTCTCACAAATCTGGACTCAGTGTTTAAGACACTCAATGCAGAAGCAAAGAAGTCTGAGGAAGAAAGTCTTTTGAACACTAAGTCAAAGGAAGATGAAGAGATTTCTAATAAGATTGAAATTGTTAAGTACATTGTTGGTGTAAAGCTGGATGAAAAGAAGAAGAGAGAAGACGCTAAAAAGAACGCTGAGATGAGACAGAGATTGCTCGAAATCAAGGCTAAGAGACAGGATGCTGCACTTGAGAATATGTCTGACGAGGATCTTGATAAGGCACTTGCAGAATTAAGTGAGTAATTGTTACAAATATACCATATATAGTATTAAAAATAAATGATATATACTATATATGGTATATATTTTACATTAGAATGAATCGCACATTTCTTCAGGAATTTTGGAGGTGAAATATGAATATTTTAAACATTATTTTACTAATTATGGGATTTTTTAACCTTATTGTTGGGATAACATGGACGAAAAAGAATGTTGTCAACTTCGTGTTCAAATTATTATTCTTGGCAGGTGGTGGCTATTTAGTATTCTATGCTTTATATTTGAGTAACATTCTGATTGTTTTAAATAAGTAAAGAGGATTATTATGAAATTTACAATAAGATTTTTAATATGGCTTATGACATTAAATTTATTAATGAATTTTATTTTCCCTGAACCAGTTGAATTATGGAAATTTTTATTAATAGAGACATGTTTGGGGTTTTTATCATTTATTATGGTTGATTGGAAAGAAGATAAGTGAGGTAAATATGAAATATGTTGTTATTTTAATTTTAATTGGTCTATTATTCTTGCTATTTGTACCATACATGTTAGCAGATTATATTAAACCATTACAAAAGTTCTTTTGTAAAATAGGATGGCATTGTCACCAAAAGGATTATATTACTGAGAGTTTTGATGGTGCTTCCATGCACTGCAAATGTAAATGGTGTGGTTACAAAGGTATGGTAGATAGTCAAGGAAATTTATTTTAGGAGATTAAGACAATGACAATTGAACAGATTAAGGACAAATTAAAATCAAAAGAGTATGACTTCCTAAGAACAGATAAGAATTTGGGTAACAATATCATTATCTTAACTCTTGGTGGAAGTCATGCATATGGAATGGATAAAGAAGGATCTGATTTAGATGTGAGAGGTATTGCACTCAACAGTAAATCAGATATTTTACTTGGAACAGACTTTGAACAGGTCGTAGATGTTGATACAGATACAACTATGTATTCGTTTAATAAAATGATACAGCTTTTAGCATCAAGTAATCCTAATACAATTGAACAACTTGGCTGTTTGCCTGAGCATTATTTACATTTATCTAAAATTGGTAAAGAATTATTGGATAATAGAAAAATGTTTCTTTCGCAGATTTGTGTTCACACCTTTGGAGGATACGCAGGTTCTCAGCTCAGACGTATGGAAAACAAGGCTGCAAGATTGGTTGGTCAGGCAGAAAATGAAGCCTACATTTTAAAAAGCATCAATAATGCAAGATATGAATTTAAAAACAGATATTATCCTCATGAAAATAGTGATGTGAAACTATATATTGATAAGGCTGTTCAAGAAGGATATGATAGTGAGATTTTTATGGATGTAAACTTGCAGCATTATCCGTTAAGAGATTGGGCTGGTATGTGGAACGAAATGAAGTCCATTGTTAGTAGTTATAGCAAATTTGGTAAAAGAAATGAAAAGGCTGTAGCCCATGATAAATTAGGAAAACATATGGCTCATTTGATTCGATTATATATGATGTGTATTGATATTCTGGAAAAGGAAGAGATTATCACTTATAGATCAGATGAACATGATTTACTTATGAGTATTAGAAATGGAGAATATTTAGATAAAAATAGGCAACCTATTTCTGAGTTCTATGATTTATTGAATGAATATGAAAAACGTTTTGAATATGCTAAGAAGAATACATCATTACCCGATAAGCCAGATTACAAGAGGATTAATGAATTTAAAATGTATGTAAATGAACGAATTGTGAAAGGAGATATCTGATGGAAATATCAAATAGAGCAAGAGAAAGATTCTGTAAAGATTGTAATATACCAATTAGATTATTCCAAGAACCATATTTTTTAGACAGAATTAAACTTTTTGATGATTTTTATGGAACAGTTAATAAATGGATTAGATTTGCAAGTGAATTGCAGCAATACAATTGTGAACAGGATTACTTTGAGGAATATAATCACGTAAAGGATGCAGCTATTACAAGCATCAAAAATTCAGAAGCATATCAGAGATTTAATGCGGAAGATATGAATAAATTTACTACGACTCATAAAGATTTACCTAATAAAGATATATTTAAGACAACTAATGATGGAAGAGTTTTTATTAGTTTTGATATGAAAAAGGCTAATTTTTCATCTTTACACGAATACGATAAGAATATGTTTCGTGGAACTGATACATGGGAAGATTTTATTTCCCAATTCACAGACAACGAACATATTATAAACAGCAAATACATCCGTCAGGTAATTTTGGGTAATTGCAATCCCAAAAGACACATCACATATGAAAAGTACCTTATGGATCAGACATTATCGTTATTATATGACATTATTGGTGAAGAGAGAATTGTATTCTTTTCAAATGATGAGATTGTTTATGATATGACAACAGCAAGTAATTTGCACATGTTAAGTCTTGTGAGAAATTGTGTTGAAGAAAGATTAAGTATAAAATCTAATATTCCATTCAGAATTGAATTATTTTCGCTCCACAAAATCAATGGTACTGACGGATACTGTAAGAAAATCTATAAAGAAAATGGAAAATATGATATTGAGTTTAAGTGTTTAGACAACTATATGATGCCATTCGTACTTAGACATTTTTTAGGAGAAGAAGTAATCGAAAGTGACAAGGTGTTTTATCATGAAGGCTTGCTTGCAAAGTTTATTGATACACCAAAAATTGAGGTGAATTTGAATGAAGAATTTGAAAATTGAAATTCCATCTGGTGCAAATGAAATTATTCATACTTTACAGAATAATGGATATGAAGCTTTCCTAGTCGGAGGATGCGTGAGAGATAGTATTCTTGGCAGACCAATTCATGATTATGACATTACAACATCTGCTACACCAGATGAAATGATGGAAGTATTCAAGGACAAGAGGATTATTGCAACTGGATTGCAGCATGGAACTATCACCATTGTAATTGACGGTGAGGGATATGAATGTACCACTTACAGAATTGACGGTAATTACTCAGATAGTCGTAGACCTGATAGCGTAACATTTACACGAAGTCTTAAAGAAGATTTAAAGCGTAGAGATTTTACAATCAATGCGATGGCATACAATGATGAAGTTGGTCTTGTAGATCCGTTTAATGGAATGGAAGATATAAAATATCACAAAATTCAGTGTGTTGGTAAACCAGAAGATAGATTTGCTGAAGATGCTTTAAGAATTTTACGTGCCATTAGATTCGCTTCTCAGTTAAGTTTTGTTCTTGAACCAAATACAGATTATGTTTTACACAAGATGTATCAAAATTTAGAGAATATATCCGTTGAGAGGATAAATAATGAGTTCTGTAAAATTGCTATATCGAGTGATTTTTGTGTACAGATGGTTTTATATGGCGATGTATTATCATTGTTTATTCCTGAAATAAAAGATATGTTTGATTTTCCACAGAATAATCCATATCACATCTATGATGTATGGAATCATACAGTACATGCAGTACAAGCTTATGAATGTGATTGTGAAGAAGACTTGAATCCAAGAGATTTGATTACATCATTGGCTGTATTTTTTCATGATATTGGAAAGCCACATTGTTATCAAGATGGCGAGGATGGTATTAGACATTTCAAAGGTCATGGAAGAGTCAGTGCTGATATGACTGATAAAATAATGAAGCGATTAAGATTTGACAATGATACGAGAGAAAAAGTTGTTGAATTAGTCTATTATCATGATGCTACTTTTGAGGTGGGAAAGAAATATGTCAAGAGATGGCTTAATAAAATCGGAGAAGAACAGTTTAGAAGATTATTAAATGTTCGTAGAGCCGATATTAAAGCACAAGCAGACATTAATCAGGAAACAAGATTACAGAAGATTGATAACATCGAATATATTTTAGAAGAAGTCTTACAGGATGATGAATGTTTTTCTTTAAAGGATTTAGCAGTTAATGGAAAAGATGTAATGGATACAATGCTCATTAAAAGTGGAAAAGAGGTTGGGTACTGGCTCAATGAAATCTTAACTCGTGTAATAGATGGAAGATTAAAAAATGATAGAGAAGATCTTATTTATTGGATGACTGGTATTACAGATGGTTTGATAGAGTATTAAAGGAGTGACTATGTATAATACAGGAGACATTTACAGAATTATTCAAGATGCATTAGATGCAAATCAGATATATTGTGCAGATTCTAAACTTGGTGATGGTTCTGAAGATACTTATGAAACAGATACGGAATTTGTTTCTAGTAATGATACTCATTTGATTGCGACTGTTAAACATCAGCACTTTGATTATAATTGTCCTTATCAAGAAAACGAACATATAGAAACAACAAAATTTAGGATTAAAGTTGAAATGATAGAGTGAGGTAATATGTACGATAAATTAAGAGAATATATAGAAGAATCGAACAATATTGTATTTTTTGGTGGAGCAGGTGTGTCAACTGAAAGTGGTATTCCTGACTTCCGTTCAAAGGATGGATTATATAATCAGCATGACGTTCAGTTTGATAAATACGAACCTGAATATCTTTTGAGTAGAGAATGCTTATACAACAATCCAAAGGTATTCTATGAGTTCTATCGGCAGAAGATGGATACAAGAAATATTGAGCCAAATATTACTCATAAGGTACTTGCTAAGATGGAAGAAGTAGGCAAGTTGAAAGCTATTGTAACACAGAACATTGATGGACTTCATCAGAAAGCTGGTAGTAAGAATGTCTTTGAGATTCATGGAACTACTCAGAGGAATTATTGTAGTAAGTGTAAGATGAAATATCATTCTGATTTCTTATTTAACACTAAAGATGCTGTTCCAAAGTGTGAATGTGGTGGGCTGATTAGACCTGATGTGACTTTATACGGAGAGAATCTTCCTAATGAAGCTGTAAATGGAGCAATCAGAGCTATTCGAGATGCTGAAATGTTGATTATTGGTGGCACTTCATTAAAAGTTTATCCAGCAGCTCATTATATTTCATATTTTAGTGGTAGACATTTGGTTGTTATCAATAAAGAGAAAATTCAAGTGTTGTTATACGGTGAAACTGATTTGATGATTGTTAATTCATTAGGTAATGTGTTTAGTGAAATTGATAAATGGATGTGAGGTGAAAGAATAATTGGAATGGATTAAATGTATCGAAGGGCAAATGCCAGAAGATGATAAAAGATATGAAGGTAAGAAAGTGATAAATGTACTTGTTACCACAAATCGAGGAATGGTAACAAAAGTGCAAAGGCAATACTATGATGGGACATGGTATTGGGGAAGAATCAATGGAGGCATGAGAGCTTGGATGCCGTTACCTGAACCATACAGAGAATAAGTGAGGTGAAATGGTGAAATTAACGATTGATATACCAAGAGAATACGAGCGAGATTTTATAGATGATAAGTTCAAAGATTTTTTTTCAAGAGTAATTGCAGATATAGATTGTAGTGGATTGTGTGGCAATTATGAAAAAGAAATTGCAGAAATGTTTATAAAAGTATTTGATGAAGCTATTGTTGGTGAAGTTAATCCAAATGCAAATGTTATTCCAGTAGCAAATATATCTTTTGATAAAGAAGATATACAAAAGATGATTCAAGATGAATTAAAGAAGTTTCGAGTAGAGAATAATCTAATATAGAAGCAATTCTATTCACGGCTGATCAGCCAAATTATCCAAAAAAGTAAAATGAAATATTTTTTTCCTATGGTTTTAGCAGACGTGTTAATTCCATAGGATTTTACAACAAAATAATTAAGAAGAAAGGATTTAACAGTAAATTCTAGGATAAATGATTGCGCAATCTCTGTAGATTAAAGGATTTTGACAGAGAATAAAGAAAAAAATAATTATTGTGAGAAGAACTGGAAGTTAGTGAACTTCTGTGAGTTCGATAAATATGCAACAAATTCTTATTGTGCTATTCACAATGAGGATGGAAGTAAAAATCTTGGTGATATTACTAAGGTTGATGAAACAAAACTTGAACCATTTAACATGATTTGCGGAGGATCGCCATGTCAGGATTTTTCTGTTGCAGGTAAGCAGAAAGGTTCTGTATGGACTTGTAAAGATTGTGGACATGAGTATAACCCACTGACAGTTCATTGGTCAGAAAGAGATAAGTGTCCATGCTGCGGAAGTAATAACATTGAGAAGACTCGTTCATCTCTTTTGGTAGAGTATCTGAGAGTTATCAGAGCAAATAAACCGAATTTCGGTATGTACGAGAATGTAAAGAATATTGTGGGAAAGCAGTTTAAAGATACATTCAAGATGTTTACAAATGAATTGGACGAGTATGGATACAATGTGTACTGGAAAGTCCTCAATGCAAAAGATTATGGTATTCCTCAGAATCGAGAGCGTGTCTATCTGATTTTTATTAAGAAAGAATTGGATAACGGTAAGTTTACATATCCTGAACCATTTGATAACGGAATGAGATTAAAAGATGTTCTTGAAAAGAATGTTGATGAGAAATTCTATATTTCAGAAGATAAGGTTCAGAGATTTTTAACAAATCTCAACAACGAAGACGCTTTATTATACGACGCTTGCCAGGTTAAAAGAGAAGGAAAATCAAGAGAATATAATGATTTCTGTCCTACTTTAACAGCAAGAGATTATAAAGATCCACGTCTTGTAAATGATAATGTTGTAAAACAGATTGGCACAATTTCTAAATGTGAAGGGAATTGGAAAAATCCACAGGTAGGTGGAATTTATAGTACAGATGGTTGTAGTCCTACATTAAATACTTGTGGAGGTGGTAGTCATGAACCAAAGATTGTTCAGCTAGGAAATATAAATCCATCTGGCAAAGGTATGAATGGTAATGTATTTGATGAGAATGGATTAGCACCAACCATTACAACTAATAAAGGTGAAGGTAATAAGATTGCAATCCATGAGGTAAATCAAGAAGACAACAATAAGCCGAAAGAAAGATTTTTTAGACAAGCACTGGAAACATTTGAAAACTCAAATGCAAATTATGGAGATACAATTGATGCATTTAATAAAAGAGTGAATAGAAGTGGATATTCTCCAACTTTAACAACAAGACCAGAAGGATTTAAAACTGCAATTTTGCCTGTCACGAATGATATTAGGATTAGAAAATTAACTCCGAAGGAGTGTTTCAGACTTATGGGGTTCTCAGATGAAAATTTTGAAGCTGCCGAGAAGATGGTAAGTAACAGTCAGTTGTACAAGCAGGCAGGAAATTCTATCGTAGTAGATGTTTTATATTACATATTGGTTGAATTGTATAAGGCTATGCCATATCTTTTTGATGATTTGAGATTAAGTAGTTTTTTCTCTGGGATTGGCGCATTTGAGATAGCGTTGAACAGATTATATGAAGGAATCAACTCTGGAAATTTTATAAATCCGCAAGCAGATTAAGTTCTGCTTGTGGTGGAAAATATACTATTGTAAATGATTTTGAATTAACAAGAAGTAAATGGGTTAATGACAAGTATAAAAAATTTTATGAAGAAAAAGGTTATCTTCCAAAATATTTCGATATTTATAACGGAACAGAAGTGAAAGATTTTGCTCCTACAATATCAACAAGAAGTAATGGAGCTATGGGAAGTGGAACTTTGCTTGTTATATGTAATTAAACAGAGAATAACATAATATGAAATTCTAAGGAAAGCGGAATTTCTTCTGAGTTTTCAGAGAATAAATACATATAAAAATAAAGAAAAGAGGTAACAAAATGAGAGAAACATTAATTGTTGTAGACATGCAGAATGATTTTATTGACGGAACACTTGGTACAAAGGAAGCACAGGCAATTGTATCAAATGTAGCAAAGAAAATTAAGGAGTACAAGGATGCTGGTAAACAGGTAATCTTTACGAGAGACACACATCCTGAGAATTATTTGGAAACATATGAGGGTAAGCATCTTCCTGTTACTCACTGTGTAAAGAATACTATTGGTTGGCAGATTTCCGATAAGTTAGATTTTGATATTGAGAACGATATTCTGATTGATAAGCCTACATTCGGTTGGTTAAACTGGAAGGATTTTGGATTTGAAAGTGTTGAGATTTGCGGATTATGTACCGACATCTGTGTGGTTTCAAATGCACTTATTATTAGAGCAAATTATCCTGAAATTGATATTACAGTAGACGCAAGTTGTTGTGCGGGTGTCACACCTAATACTCATAAGGCTGCATTAGCAACTATGAAGATGTGTCAGATCGAAGTGATTGGAGAGAATAATGAAGTATAAGAATTATATCATTAATACTTTTAGACATTTTAAGAAAATCTGTACGCATAAACATTGGGTGTTCTACTATTGCTGTAAAGTGGGAATTCCATTTCAAGGGTTAGTACATGATTTATCTAAATTTTCTCCAACAGAATTTTGGGAGAGTGTTAAGTATTATCAAGGTACTTCAAGTCCAATAGATGCTTGTAAGAAAGAGAATGGTTGGTCAGCAGCTTGGATGCACCATAAAGGAAGAAACAAGCACCATTACGAATATTGGCAGGACAATTTTGATAATGGTGGGAATCCTATTGAAATGCCAATGAAGTATAAAAAAGAAATGCTTTGTGATTATCTTGGAGCAGGTAGAGCATATTATGGTAAATCGTTTAATTTTGAGAAGGAATTAAAATGGTGGAAATCTAAGAAAAGTAAGCCAATTGCAATGCATCCAAATGATATAGCTTTTATTGATAAGTATATTAATCTGTTTTATGAGTACGAAAACAGAGAATATGATATTAGAACAATATTTAATCAAATCAAGAAAGAAGGAAAATAATATGGAACAGATTATTACAAGTTTGTTGGAGACAGATGCCTACAAATTGTCAATGGGACAGGCTATTTATCATCAGTTTAGTGATTATAAAACCACTTGGAGTTTTAAGTGTCGTAATAAGGATGTTCATTTTACACCAGAAATGGTAGAAGAGATTCGCAGACAGATTAAATTATATTGTAGTCTGAGATTCACAGAAGATGAACTTACTTATATTGATAATATCAAATGGATGAAAGGTTCGTATGTTGATTTTCTGAGATTGTGGCAGCCAAGATATGAGGATTTTGAGATTACAACAGATTCAGATTGCGGTCTTTCTATCGAAACATTTGGTACATGGCTTAATACATCTATGTATGAGATTCCTACACTTGCGATTGTAAACGAAGTATATTTCAGAATGGCATATAACTATGAGGAATTGCTTAATAGTTTCAAAAAGAGATTAGATGAAAAGTATGAAAATCTCAGAAGCGGTCATTGGTATGCTGGTACATTTTCTGAATTTGGTCTTAGAAGAAGACTTTCTGCTGAAGCACAGGAATTAGTTGTTGAGAAGTTTTCACATTTGAATGATACATTGCATAGTCCATCCAAGTTTGTTGGCACTTCTAATGTATATCTTGCAAAGAAATATAACCTTACACCTGTTGGAACTATGGCTCATGAATGGATTATGTGTTCTGGTCAGGGTAATCACAAGCACAATCCAGCATATTCAAACTGGTATGCCCTAGACGCATGGGTTAGAGAGTATGGTGTGTTAAATGGTATTGCGCTCACAGATACAATTACAACTGATTGTTTCTTGAAAGATTTTCAGTTGACATATGCAACATTATTCAGTGGTGTAAGACATGATAGTGGCGATCCGATTGAATGGGGTGAAAAAATGATTAATCATTATGAGTTACTTGGTATCAATCCTAAGACAAAGACACTTCTGTTTAGTGACAGTCTTGATTTTGAAAGAGCTGACAAGTTATTCAGACATTTCCACGATAGAGTAAATGTTGCTTTTGGAATTGGTACTTATTTGAGTAATGACACAGATGTTCCTGCTTTAAATATTGTAATGAAAACCACTAAATGTAATGGTATGGATGTTGCAAAAGTGTCTGATGTAGAAGGCAAAGGCATGTGTAAAAACCCTGATTATGTTGATTATCTAAAGAGATGTATTAATTGGAGAATGGATCATGAATAAAATTTTACTTATACCAGGAAGTTTTAATCCAATTACCAACGCCCATGTTGATATGGCATTGACTGCTAAAAAAGCGGTTAATGCCGATGCTATATTGTTTATTCCTGCACATGATACATATGTTGCGAAGAAAAAGACTTTGATACCTGGATATTGTCGAGTATCGCTAATTAATTCAATGCCAAATTGTGATGAAAATAATATGTGGGCATCCGAAGTTGAAACAACCAGCTTCTTTCCACAGAGGACATACAATACTATTACTCAGATAAGAGATATGAATGAAAAAGATTATATCTTCAACGAATACTATATTTGTTTAGGAATGGATAATATTGAAGCACTTACAACTTGGTATAATTGGAAACCGTTTGTTGAGGAATATAATTTTGTAGCATGTGTGAGAGAAGGTCAGAATCTTGAGACTGCTTTAAGAGAAGCAAATCTTATGGAATATAAAGATCACTTCACAGAAATTCAGATACCAGAAAATCATACTTCTTCAAGTTTGGTTAGAGATTTATGTGAAAAGGGTGAATTTGAAAAGGTAAAAGAATTAGTTCCTAGAAATGTATATGAGTATTTAATTCGGTTCTATGATGTGATGAATCGAATGTAGGAAGGAGAATATATAAATGTTTGATGCTAAGAAAGTAAAAAATGAAATCGTAGAGTGGATCAGAAATTGGTTTGAACAGAATGGTAAAGATTGTATGGCAGTAGTGGGAATTTCTGGTGGTAAAGATTCAAGTGTTGTAGCTGCATTATGTGTAGAAGCTCTTGGCAAGGATAGAGTTTTTGGTGTGATGATGCCACAGGGAAGACAAAGAGATATCGAATATAGTCGTAAACTTTGCAGTTTTTTAGACATTCCACGTACTATTATTCCAGTCGGAACAATTGTGAATGTTACTGAATATGAAATTAAGACATCATTAGATGAAGAGTTATCAATTCAGACAACAACAAATCTTCCTGCTCGTATTCGTATGACTACGCTTTATGCAGTATCACAGACAGTAAATGGTCGAGTTGCAAATACGTGTAATCTTTCCGAAGATTGGGTGGGTTACGCCACGAAATATGGTGACGCTGCTGGTGATTTCAGTCCGTTATCTCAGCTTACAGTAACAGAGGTTAAAGCTATTGGTCGTGAGTTGGGGCTTCCGTCAGAATTAGTTGATAAGACACCTACCGATGGTCTTTGCGGAAAGACTGATGAAGATAACCTTGGATTTACTTATGCTGAATTAGATGCATATATCAGAGATGGAATTGAGCCAAATGAGGAAGTAAAAGCTAAGATTGATTCAATGCATGAGAAAAATCTGTTTAAATTACAGCCAATGCCAAGTTTTATGTATCAGGCGTAAATGAAATACTATATATAGTGTTTATAGAAAATATAGATACTATATATAGTAATATTTTTACCAAGAAACATAGATTTCATAGGGAGAAAAGGAGATAGTAATGGCGGTTGAATTAAAAGTAAACGTTATCAATCAATTAAAACTATTAAGGCAAAGCACGTTTAAGGACATATATTGCTTTCTTGACGAAGATGTGCAAAATGCCCAAAGAGCAAAAGCAACAGAAGTTAAAGTTACAATTGATAGATATGAAAATAAAGTGGTTATAGAGAACAATGGAAATATTTTAACAAATCCGCAAGCATTATTTTCTATTGCAGAAAGTGGTTGGGATGAGAGTGTGAGAAGTTCTGAAAATCCTTTTGGCATGGGGTTCTTTAGTAATATTACAGTCAGTAATTTAATCAATGTTCATTCTGGAAACACATATATTACATTTGATGTAGAAAAAATGATTGCAACCAGTAATACAGAAATTGAAGTTGAAGAATTAGATGATTACTATAATGGTTTTAAGCTTGTTTTGAATAATTTTGATTTTGAAACAGCAAATAGTTGGGATATTGAAGAAAGAGTAAAAATACTTGGAAAATATGTTCATGAATTGGATATTTATTATAATGGAGAATTAGTTGAAAAGAAAGATTTAACTGAAGGAGATAACAGTGAATACCAATTTTCAATAGAAGATAATGATTGTAGTGGATGGATTGCTCTTGCAGGTAACTATAGTTGGGGAGATAATGTAAATATTTTCTATAAGGGTAGATTAGTTTCAAAATTAGAAAACTTACCTTATCTAAAGGGAGACTTGCATGTAAGTGATAAAACATTAAATCTTACTTCACCTGATAGAAAAAATATTATAAAAGATGAAAAATTGAATGCGTTTCGAGATTTGGTTAAATTGTATGTAGAAGAATATTGTAACTCCTTGTTAACGAAAGGAATCGAAGATATAAATAACTACTCATCTTGCATTGGATATTATGTGAATAAAAAGAATGTAAAAAATCTTATAAAATTTATGACTTTTAAAAGTAATAACGAAGAAGATATAAAATATTTAAAAGGGGTAGCGGTTGCAAGAAGAAAAGATAAAAATATTGATAGTTTCAAAGGATATGAATTGTTTTTAAGAAAAGAAGCAGCCTCACAAAATGAACAGCTTGTGCAAGAAGTAACAATAATCCCTGAATTGCAGAATATACCTAACGAGGCGAAAGGACGTATATATCATGAAGGATCTTATTCAAGTAGAGATGGATATGTAGAAATTCCAGAAATTAAAGAACAAGATTTGATTGAGCAGAAAGGTTCAGTAATTTTAAAAGAAAAAGAACCAGTATTTTTTATAGCCTTTAATGAAGTAGAACAGTATGAATACAAATTGAATATAGCAAAATATTATGATTTGAAAATTATTGTAAGTAGAAATGATGTTGAAACTTCAATCTTAAAAACAATGAAGGAATCAGATAATGTTTTACATATTTCTGAATTAAAAGAAGATGTCGTAGTGAAAGGTTATTTATCTAATACGGAACTCTCCAATCAGGAAAGCAGAGCAATGATGTTATTTGATATGATTAGTAGAATACTTGGATTTGACCATAATGTATTTTCCATTGGTGATTTAATGGTAACAAAATCCATAGCAATTGAAGTACTTAATGTAGACGAAGAATTAGTGGAGTCGGATATTGTTGCGCTGAAAGATAGTTTAAATAAAAAGGTATATATTGACAGAAGTATTCTTAATAAGAATCACTTGAGAGAAGATATAAACGAAAACTTAGATGTCAAAGATTATCAATTTATTATGGCAAATTTTAAGCAATTAATGAAGGAAGTATCTTTGATTGCAGATATGAACGAAGATGAATGCGAAGAAAAGGTGCTTAATATTTTGGGTAACTGTGCATAAGAAATTGAATTCCCTTTGGATGTGAAATGAGGTGAATTATGGCTTATATAGAGAATGTTGTAATAGGAAAACCAATAGCAGAACCACAACTGATGTTTGCATTAGATGAAAATGATTGGAACAGAATTGAGCAGGAAAAGACTTATTATACAAACGAGAGGTTTCTTCCTAGAATTCTTGTGGAATTAGGCATTTATCCGTCAATCAGTGAGATTAGACGAAATAAGCCTAATTTTATGGTAAGTTTAGACAATGTTGATTTTATTGATAACTTGAAAGTTAGTAGAAAAAGAAGACTGTGGATTTTAGTAGGAGAATAATATGGCAGGATTTGTATCAAAACAGCCAAATGGATTATATTGTAGATTTTCGAGTGTCACGGATTGTCCTACGGCATGGAACATGACACGAGAAGATTATATCAATATGAAAATGCAGGAAGCAAAAGAAGATGCTGAAGATGTGCTGGATAATTATTTGCAGCCATTTGATATGGTGGTGGACATGTATTATCCAAACAATATGAAAAAAGAGGAATTTGATAAATTTCTTGAAGAGACTGGATATGATGAGAAATCTGAATAAATCAGAGAATAATATAACAGGAGGTGCAAATAAATGCAGAATATTAGTATTAAAGGAGTTTGCGATTGTGTAGACTTAGACAGAAATATCAAATTAACAAATGGCGCAGTTATAGTACAGAAAGAAAATAACAATGTAATAGGTGTTTATTTAGTGATTTCGTTCAGAGATAATAAAAACAAATATGGTAGTGATAGTACGTCAACATATTGTAGTTTAGTAAATCTCGATAATGGACAATTAGCTTTTGAAGAAAGGTGTAGTCGTGCGACAACAGAGAGACGTGTTCTTAGACATCTAACAAGGGCAGGTTTCAGTTATCCTTATAATCCAAATTCTCATGAGCAGGATAGTAAGTTTTACAATATGAGAGTTCAGGTTTATAACAATGGAAATTACAAAATAAATCTTGAACTTGGCGATGAATACATTATGTATGGTAGATAGGAGAATAAATCATATGAAGAAGAAAATTTTAGCGGTTGCATTAGGATTAACATTGTGTTTTGGAATGACTGGATGCCAGTCTGTTACAAAAGATTTTGGTGGATCAACAACAATTGAGCTTGAACCAAACCAGAAACTTGAAGAGATTACATGGAAAGATGATTCTTTATGGTATCTGACAAGACCTATGACAGATGATGATATTGCAGAGACACATACATTTCAGCAGTCATCAAATTTTGGAATGTTTGAGGGTACTGTAACTATTATTGAAAAGAAGAAGTAGTATGATAGACAACGAATTACGTCAGCAATATAGACAAGCTGTTGATGATTTGAGAATAGCATTTAAGAAGACTTGTTTGTATAGATTTTGCGAAGAAGTTGTGAAGAGACTAAGTAAGATTTTGAGGTAAAAGTAAACCGAAGTTTCCTTTGGATGATAAGAAAGAGAGGTAAAAATATGAACATTTGTTTAATGGTATTAATTGGATTATTAGGACTTTGTGTGGGAGCAATTATTGGACTTGGAATTGATTTTAAGATTAATCATACTTACATACTTGAAATGATTGATTTAGAAAAAGGATATTTCGATACAATTACGACAGATTTGGCAAAAGCAGTCGATGATATTAATAAAGTATATGAAAAACCAATTTGGAGAAAAACAGAAAAAGAATTGCCACCATGTTCAGGATTATATTATGGCAAAATTAAAGGTAATCCACATGGAGAAAATGCTATGTGGAAAGTAGTATATAACGACAATGAATGGAGCTTGTCTGGCTATCCTAATAATAAAGTAGAAATTAGTGAATGGACAGAAATCTATTAAGAGAATAATACATTGAAAGGAGCAAGAGATTTGCTGCAGCATTAAATCTGGATTTGCTCTGAGTAAGAAATGTTAGAGATTAACAAAATATACAACGAAGATTGCCTTGAAAGTATGAAAAAGATTGATGATAAGTCAATTGATTTTATCTTCACGGATTTGCCTTATAACACAACCAATAATTCTTGGGAATGCGAAATGCCATTAAATGATTATGTTGAATTATCAGGACAATATTTTTATGAAACAGATTTATTTAAGTTAGCACAAGTAACAGATAGCAGTTTGGAACATACAAGAGATTGGTTTTATAAGAATAAAAAAGATGGTTTATGGACTCATTATAATCGAATTATCAAAGATAATGGTTGTATTGCATTATGGGCGCAGTCACCATTTGATAAGAGGCTCGCTTGCAGTAATGAAAAATTGTATCGCTATGAATGGATTATCGAAAAGACCAGAGCAACTGGTCATCTAAATGCTAAGAAAATGCCTATGAAGGCACACGAAAATGTCTTGATTTTCTATAAAAAACTCCCTACTTACAATCCACAAATGACAGAAGGACATACGCCTGTTCATTCTTATACAAAACATACAACAGATGGTAACTGTTATGGTGCTACAAAGACTGGTATTTCAGGTGGTGGCAGTACACAAAGATATCCAAGAGATGTTCTGCAGTTCAAGTGGGATACTCAGAAAAGTAGCCTACATCAGTGTCAAAAGCCTGTTGAAGCGTGTGAGTATTTTATTAAGACTTACACCAATCCAGGAGATTTAGTTCTTGATTCATGTGCAGGAAGTTGTACAACTGCAGTCGCAGCTTTGAATACAGGTAGAAATTACATATGTTTCGAGAAAGACAAGGATATTTCTGAGGTTGGGAGTAAGAGAGTAGCTGATTATAAAGGAGAAATAGGATGACATCATGTAAAGCTAAAGAGTTTCTTTTAATACATTTTGAATATTTGAAAAAATCATGGAAGCCATACCCTGATTACAACGTTTTAGAAGCAATTAGATTTGCAATATCAGCAATAGAAAAACAAATTCCAAAGAAGCCAACGCCTATTGACTATGAAAAATATATTGATGTGATAGATAACGCAAGATTTCTTAGAGGTGCATATTGGTGTCCTAACTGCAAGCACGTTGTAAAGAATGGTTCTTTCTGTAGCGATTGTGGTCAAAAGTTAGATTGGGAGAATACATAAATGAGCAACTGCGACAATAATACATTGAAAGAAATCTTTCTTTGGAAGGTTTAAGATAAAAGAATATTATACGAAAGGAGTGAGTGGCAGCCTTAAAGATATATCGCTCTGAGTAGATTAAATGAAATATATGGGATCTAAATCACGTATAGTTGATAATATTTTACCAATTATACAAGAGCGATTACGAGATTATAATATCAAAACATACATAGAGCCATTTTGCGGTGGCTGTAATGTAATCGACAAAGTTCAGTGCGACACAAAAATCGCATCAGATAATCATAAATATCTTATAGAGATGTTCAAGAATCTAAATCAGATACAAAATCTCCCTGACTTTATTACAAAAGAACATTACTCAGAAGTAAGAGAGTGTTTCAATAAAGATTTAAATACATATCCTGATTGGTATATTGGAGCAGTTGGCTTTCTTGCAAGTTATAATGGACGCTTCTTTGACGGTGGATATGCAGGTATTGTTCATACAAAAGCTGGTACTGAAAGAAATTACTACGATGAAGCTAAGAGAAATTTATTAGAACAGATTCCACAATTGCAGGATATTCAGTTTCAATGCGGAGACTATGAAGAGTTATATTCTGATAGGATTGACTGTTTATTCTATTGTGATATTCCATACAAGAACACAAAGCAGTATGGATCAAGTAAGAATTTTGATTATGACAGGTTCTGGAATTGGGCTGAAAAGATGAGCGAGAAAAATATTGTCTTAGTCAGTGAGCATGAAGCTCCTTCAGAATGGGAATGTATTTGGCAACAGGAAGTCAAAAGAACGATTGACAATACAAAGCGAGTTAAAGCAGTAGAAAAGCTATTTGAATTAAGAGAATAATTTAGTGAGGTGAACGAGATATGAATATGTCTGATTTAATTGGTAGAGAAGTAAAAATTGGCGACAAGGAAGGTGAAATAACTAATGTATTGGGTATTGGTTATGAAGTGACATTCTTTAATGTTACTGATGGCAGAATATTTATTGATGCAAGAGATATTTATGATTATCTCGTTTAATGAAACGGAGGCGAATAAATGGCTGATAAATTAATCAATAAGCAGTTGGTAGACATTGACGAGTTATTACAGTTTCTATCAGATAATGGATTTGATATTGATGATGGAGTTTGGAATAAACACGAGATGTCCTTAAGAGAAGTATTTGATGAGTACAAGAAGAATACTATTCCAGACGTAGAAATTGGACAGACTGTATGGGTTATTAGCAGAGATTATCATAACATATATTCAATCAAAGAATGTCATGTACATAAGAAACAGATTAGATCAAGATACACGTTCTCTGTAAGAGGTAGGCATTATTATTGCGGGACTTTCACAAAAAACAGTATTGGCAAGACTGTATTCTTTTCAAAGGAAACTGCTATTGAGTCATTGAAGGGAAAAGAATATAAGTTGGAAGAGTGGGTGTAAATTATGAGTTTTAATGTAGATTTTAGTTCAATTAGAACTGTCAGAGTGCATAAGCAACAATTTGATGCAATAGACAACAAAGCAAATGTTGTAATGTTGACCTGTATTGAAGATGGTAGAGTTATTCCTTTTAATAGAGCAGATAGTGAAAAGGATAAAATTGAGCGTCTTGAAAGGAATAGAAAGTGAAGCAAAGAAACTCGCATTTCACAAGGAGGCAAAATATTGAGGATTGGTGACAAAGAAAATGTTAATGAAATCACACTCAGACATAAGGGCAGAGATATTAAATTTGAATGTTTTATCAAACCATTTCCTTACGCAGAAAGATTGGATTTAAAAGAAAAAGATCCAGTCGAGATTGTTTTTGATGATTTGACAGAAGTAGATGCATTAATTGATATGTTAAAAAGATTCAAACAGGAGTCACAGGAATATATAGGCGTTTGGAAGAGGAGTGGAAATTAAATGGATATTTATAATACAAAACGAAGAAAAATTAAATGTGTTAGAAACGATGATGACGTATGGGGTGGTGGCGGTGAAAATCATCACTTATTGGAAGTTGGTAAAGAATATACATTGGAAGATATTGTAGTTCATTCTTGGCACACAATTGTATATATAAAAGAGTTTCCAGATGTGGAATTCAATAGTGTTGTATTTGAAGAAATTGATTAGGAGGGAAATCATGTATCAGAATTGTTGTAAGAAGTGTGGCAGCGTTGCACTTCATATAGAAACAGAAGGTAATAATATAGGATTGTATTGTGATGATTGTGGTGCTTGGGTAAAGTGGCTCGGCAAGGATGAGTTAAGAGCATTTGAATATGCTCAGAAATCAAAGTTACCAAAAACAAGTTGTAACATTCCAATGCCAAAAGTAGCTGTTGTTGGTGCTCCTGGTATTATTGCAAAAATCAAATTATGTGGTGGTGCTTTTACAATTAATGTAGACGAAACAATGCAGTGGAAGAAACCAACTGATGAACAGATTAAGAATTTGCGTGATTTATTGTGTATTGATGTGGAAGTGTTAGGAGAATAACCATATGGAAGATTCAGTAAGATTTATGCTACTGTACACTTCAATGCTATTATCTTGTAAAGATGAAGAATTGGCTGATTTTATTGATAATACAGCAAGTGTTAATTATGTTGGTGGGATTCCAATTGATTTACATAAATGTTCTATTGAAGAATTAAGAGATATTAGAGAAGGATTTGTGAAACAAGTTCTGGATCAAGCAAAAGATGAACTGGATAAATTAACAACAGTGCAGCCATTAAGATATAAGCCTGAATGTGATGGGCAAATTGATATATGGAATGAATTTCATAGATTAAATGGAATAGTAAGAATGAAAGATACTGTTGTTAGATTGGTTAAAGAAGGAGAATAATTATATGAGCAAGAAAGAAGAATGGATGGTTCATATTTGGGGTGGTGCATGGAATCACGATGCCAATCCATCCATCGAGAAAGATTTAGGTATAAAAGAGGGCTATTACTATTTTAATACTGAAGAAGAAAAGAACAAGTTTATTCAGTTAATCAGACAGGATAAATATGAGAAACAAGGACTGGCAACTGATTGTAAACATGGAATTATGACTCATAAGAGGACAATTTTTGTTGCCACTCTTAAATACAGGGACAAAACATTTGTCATTCATTATGACTTAGGATATGAATATCCAGAAGATAGCGCAATTTTTTATTTCACAGAAGGTAATTTTGGTTGTGATTGTAATAGAAGCCTTGCTATCAGATGGGAATATGGAGAAGATGCTATTCCTGAATTACCTTGTGGAGATGAGATTGAAATGACAGATTATCATGTCGAGTATCAAGATTAGTAAAGAATAATAAAAAGCAAGGTCTTAAAAATAAGGGCTTTTGAAAATGAATTTTGACTTGAAATTTTGGTTTCAAGGTTTGTCCCGAATATTATATAATTTTCGGGACAAAAAGAGAATATATCAATGTAATTATAATTAAGGAAAGGATAAATGTTCACATGTGAGTAAAGCTGCGCAGCTACTAATGGTGAACAAATTTGAAAAATAATACAGAAAAAGATTGGACAGGCAATAAGAATAGTATTTTTAAAACTTTAGGTGCAAGTAATCATACTGATAAGGAAAGACAGAATGAAGATTATTATGCGACAGATCCTATTGCAATTGATGTTTTATTGAAAGATGGCAATGTCACATTTGACAAACCTATCTGGGAATGTTCCTGTGGCGAGGGACATTTATCTGAAAGATTAAAGAGCTTCGGCTATGAAGTTCGTTCCACCGATCTAATTGATAGAGGTTATGGCGAAGGTGGAATTGATTTTCTTACATATAATCAGCCTTGGAATGGCGATATCTTAACAAATCCCCCATACAAATATGCAAAAGAATTTATCGAACATGCAATGACATTAATTCCTGATGGTTGCAGAGTATTTATGTTTCTTAAAGTTCAGTTCCTTGAAGGAAAAGCTCGTAAAGAATTATTTAAGAAGTATCCACCAAAATGCGTTTACGTTTCAAGTAGTCGTATTTTATGTGCAAAAAATGCTCTTTTTGATGAGATGAGAGCAGGTGGTGGTAGTGCGGTCGCTTATGCGTGGTACGAGTTTGAAAAGGGTTATACAGGTGAAAGTAAACTAAAATGGATAAACTAACGCAAAGATTAAATGAAGAGATGAATAGTTGGATTGGTGATTTAGTCACCAATTCTGACTTATCAAGTGAGAAACTATTAAAACAATATTCATATGAGTATTGCATTAAAGAAGAAATTATTAACTATTTTTCAGAGAATATTATATCAGACAACTTTGAAGAATTCTTATTAGATAAAGAAGATACATTATCTTACTTATATGTTGAGTATATGAAAGATGATACGGCAAATATTCATAATGAGATAGAAGGATTTGTAAGTAATCTCTATTATCGACTTAAAGCAATCTCTGAAATGCCCTAAAATCAAGGCTTTCAGAGGTTGAAAAAGCCAAGGAAAACCACGTTTCTTATGGTTGTGAAAATAGGTGAGAAAAATATATTGGGGTTTAAATATTGAAGAATGGGAGTTTAAAAATAATTATGAAGACATCTATTTTCTGCTTCATTGTTTATACAATGCAAAAACTGAGTTATATGACAGAACTCTTACTGATATGAGAAGTAGGTATGATCCGACTGAAGCATTTATAGAGGGCTGGAATAGAAGTAGATCGAATTGGTATTCCAAGAAATTATACGATAAATGTGTGAAATGCATTGAGTTAAAAACAAGAGGTCATTTTGTACACAGACATTGGAAAGAATGCGTTTGGAAGTACGAAGGTCTTTCAGCACAAGGATGGATAAATTTATATCAGCAGTTGATCAAAGAAAATAAATACGACAGTTGGATATTGGAATATATAGAAATTGGAGAATAACAATATGAACAAGAGACAGAGAAAGAAATTATTTAAACAGACACTTATTAAGGTTAGAAAACTGCATCCACAGAAGGGTGATGTGATTTGTTTTCAGCCAGATTTAAATTGGATTGATGTCGAGACTATGTGTCAGTTTATGAATTTATACGCTGACAATAAAGTTTTTGGTGAAGCAATATTGACTTTTGTACCTGCTGATATTAAGCAGCTTAGACATAAAAAGGATGCTCAGATATATGTTGATAAATTACAAAGCATTGTAGATCAGATGGGAGAATAAATGATTAGTCAAGTTGAGTCAGAAAGTATAGATGTTGGTGAAAAGAAATATTATCTTGTAACTCCTGAAGGTCTAATATTTCATGAAATTCCATTTGAAGAAATACACAACTTAACAAGAGAAGTATGGGTATCAACCTGCCCTTGTTGTAGTGGAATTCAAGGATATTATTATTCAAAAAATGAAGCCAAACGAAATAGCAAATTTTGTATTCAATGTAGGTGTACTCATTTGTTTTTAGTAAAGAAATACAAAGGATATTATAAACAGAATGTGAATTTTAGATTATTAACAAAGGGTTATAAGGAATATAAGGGAGTTAAATATCCTTATATGAATATTCATGGTTAGAGGAATGAAGCATTTTCTTTGGAGTTTTGGAAAAATAAGAGAGAATACATAGGTGACGACATTAAATTATAAGGAGATATGTTTTATGCGAAGAAAAGATAAAAAATTTAAAATCCAATACAAAGTCGATGATAAGGTATTGTCTTTGAGGTTTGAGACAATACGGGATTTTTTAGAAACCGATTTCCCTAAGAATAATAATCCAATGTCACCTACAAACGATACGGAATTATTATCCGTAACTTGGCACAAGCAACCGCTATTTGAAAAATGTTTTAAATTAGGTGAAGTAAAAACGCTTTTAAAAGATTTTAATCCTACAAAATTACTTAGGAAAGAAATCTATTCAATAGAAGAAGTCAGAGATAAAGTAAAGGATGTTTTATTTGAGAAAGATAAAAAACTTGCAAAAGTTGATTTTGATGGAGATTTGATTAAGGGCAATAGCCAAAGATACCAAACATTTTTTACTAAAGGTTGTAAATGCGTAGTTTGTGGAATTGAAGGAAAATATTTTGCAAAAGAAAGACATTTACAGGATAAAAGTTATCATCTAAATTTGTATGCAGTTGATGATAATGGTGATGAAATTTTAATGACAAAAGATCATATTATGCCACGCTCAAAAGGTGGTATTGATGATATTAGTAACTATCAAACAATGTGTAAGCTTTGTAATGAAGCAAAAGGTAACAAATTAGAAGATTAAAGAAGAAAGGAAAAATAGAAAAGTTCCTATAGGATAAAGTGCGCACTACTTACTAAGGTAAGAGGAACTTATGTATTGTGCTTATATCACAACATTAAAAGGATTAAGAAAACATAGTAACGCTGATAGGTTACAGTGTGTAGAGGTATTTGGACAGAATGTAATTGTAGATTTGAATTATCAGGAAGGACAGAAAGTAGTATTCTTCCCATCTGACGGTCAGTTATCACTTGAGTATGCAGCAGATAATAACCTTGTCAGAAAGAAAGATGAGAATGGAAACAACATTGGTGGTTATATGGATGCTGAGAAGAGAAATGTAACCGCTATTAGACTCAGAGGTGAGAAGTCAGAAGGACTTGTATTACCTGTTGAAACACTTTCTAAGTATACAGATATTTCAAAATTAAAAGATGGCGATCAGATTACAGTTCTTGGTGGTCATGAGATTTGTCAAAAATATATTCCAAGAGGAAAAAATCGTTCAAGAGGTAATGGAAATAATTTAAAGAAGAAAAATAAGTTTCAGAAAGAAACAGTATCATATCCATTTTTTGAGGAGCATAAAGATACTGCACAGCTTGCATATAATATATCAGCATTTAAGCCAGGAGATACAATTTATATTACTCGTAAGCTCCACGGAACATCGGCTCGTACTATGAAGACTGTTAAGGTTACAAAGAAGAATAGTAAGCTGAGAAAGTTTTTACATATGAAGCCAAAGGTTATAAGAGAAGTTTCTGTTGTATCTGGTAGCAGAAGGGTTGTGTTAAAGGATATGACAAAGAATGATGGATATTATTCTGATAATAGATTTAGAAAGAAGTACCACGATTTATTAAAAGACAAGCTTCCTGAAGGTGCTGAAATTTTCTATGAAATTGTCGGATATGTAAATGAAACAACACCAATTATGGGTTCAGTATCTAATAAGGGAGTTAAGGAAAAAGAATTTACTAAGAAATTTGGTGACACCACAACATTCTCATATGGCTGTGACCAAGGCGAAAATGAGATGTATGTATATCGAATGACAATGACAACAGCAGACGGAACAGTTGTTGAAGTGCCTTGGGAAACTGTAGAAGTATGGTGTGACAAGTTGGGCGTTAAGCATGTACCTGATTTAGAGAAGTTTATTTTTACTACACCAGAAGATTTGAAAGAAAGAGTAAATAAATATCTTGATGGTATGCCAGCAGATGAAATCGGTAAGACACATGTTGCTGAAGGTGTAGTTGTTCGTATTGATAACAGAGCAACATTCACAGCTTATAAGGATAAGGTGTTTGAATTTAAGGTAATTGAGGGGATTGCTAAAGATACATCTGATGTGCCTGATATGGAAGAAGCTGAAGAGTTATTCGAGGAGACTTTAAATGAATAAACCTACATTGTATATTATGTGTGGTTTGAGTGGTAGTGGCAAGTCAACCATTACCACTCAGATTGCCAATGAGAATCCAAATACAATAATCGTATCATCCGATGCAATTCGTGAGGAATTGACTGGTAATTACGAAAATCAAGAACATAATAAAGAAGTATTCAAAATTTTTCATGATAGAATCCGTAAGAATTTGGAGAATAAAAAGAATGTAATCGCAGATGCGACTAATCTGACTATGAAATCTCGCAGAGCAATTATGATGAAAGTAAATGGCTTAAATGTCAGAAAAGTATGTGTAATTATTCCAAAGCCATTTGAACAGTGTAAAAAAGATAATCTACATAGAGAACATCCTGTACCTGACTTTGTGTTGGATAAGCAGATTAGAAAATTTCAGATTCCGTTCTACGAGGAAGGATTCGATGAGATTATTATTCATAATTTATTAAATGATTACGAACCAAATGATATTCCAGATATGAGAGGATTTGATCAGAAAAGTCCGCATCATACAATGAATTTATTTGAACACTGCAAATATGCATCAAGATTATTTTCTACAAAATATGCTTATCCTGCAAGATTCAGAATAGGTGCTTTGTATCACGATTTAGGCAAATTGAGTACACAAACATTTGATGAAGATGGGATAGCTCATTATTATCAGCATCATTGTTACGGTTCATATCAATACATGACAGCTATGTATCATGTTAATTCTGATGTTGTTTTAGATACATGTTTCCTCATCAATTACCATATGATGCCTTTTAGTTGGGATACTGATAAAGCAAAGCAGCGTTGGAAAGAAAGATTTGGAGAATATAAATATAAGATGCTTTTAGATTTTAACGAATGTGATAGAGCGAGGTAAGTGTATGTGTAACCGTTGTAATTATGATTCACCTGACAATCAGATATATGTTGATCCACTGACAAATGAATATTATTTGGATATTGAAACTTCTGAATGGGATGAATATGACGATGGATTTGTTCATCAGAAAGAATATATTTCGTATTGTCCTTGGTGTGGAAGGAAATTAGGAGAATAAAATAAAAGAGGTGATTTGATGAAATGTAAAGATTGCCTTTATGGATATGAAGACTTTGAAAAATATAAATCATACATTGACGAAGAAGATATTGAGAACTGTGTTTGGTGCGATAAAGTTGGTGGCAAGGTTTATTCTTTTGGTCATTGTAGTGATTGGTATGAACACGATGAAGAAAAGCATAAGAATCATTCCAAGAAAAAGAGAATGAATAAGCGTGAGAGATATTTAAGGCATCAAAATCATCTCAAATATTTAGAAAGAGTGTCGTGTAGATATCCTTATGCTGTAACATATAAAGATAAGATATTGATTAAAGGTTTGGGATATGTTGAAAATCCAAAACCATATTATAAAAGATGGTATAGAGGTAAAAGAAGCAGTTATTTGAAGCGACAGTCCAATAAAGCGATTCGCAGATATAAGGGTGAATTACACAAAGGTTATCAACATATTCATAAAATTTATGATTTTTGGTGGAAATTTAGCTAGGAGAATAAATATGAAGATAGAGCTAATCAAGTTAAAATTCAATGATACACATTCATACAAGTACAAGCCATTTAAACATTGCTGTGATGAAATCCAGAATGATAAAGCCATCATTTTCACAGATGAAGATTTAATTTATAGTGATGATTGTTGGGATGATGAAAGATATATTCCGAGATTCTGTACTTCATATACAGAAGTTATTACATCATATGAAGACGAATTTGTACAGACAGACAACTATCCAATTCAGTTTTGTCCGCACTGTGGTGAGAAGATTGGGATTGAAGTCGTAGATGAGATTGATGTATCTGAAAAGTATGATGAACTGACTAAGCAGCGTATTGAATTACGGAAGAAGTGTCAGAGAACAGATAGTAAGAAAGAAGAGTATGATTTAAGAAAGCAAGTTAGAAAATTAGATGACCAGATTAATGATTTTTATGAGTTGGGAGAGTGGAAAGGAGAATATTAAAATGGGAAACAGATTATTACTTGAGAATGATGTTATTAAAGCAGTTGATAGGCACACAAACAGATATGGCAATCTTGATGATGATATTAGGTGTATCCTTGAAGAATTAAAATCACCAATCCTTGTTGGTTCAAAGGAGGCAATAAATAACTTAAAAGTAGAAAATAAACCAGTACAGAAACAGAAGCGAGTTCAGTTATTCGAGAATGAAGATGTCGTATTAGAACAACGTGGTAATAGATATTACTTATCTTTGTATGACAAGGAAGGGAAATTCCAGCGAGAAGTTACTATTGATGTGAAAGATGATTATAAGGTTGGGCTTGGAAACAGCAAGTAAAGGAGATTATTATGGCAATGTTTAAGAATTTTAAAGATGATGAGTTGATTGTAAGCTGTAAATGCGGTTGTGATGAGGGTATCCATTTTAAAATCGCCGATTATGAAGATGGAGATTACGCTTTTTTGACCTATACGAATGGCAATTTTTATACTCAGCAAAGACCATTCTTTGAAAAGTTGAAGAAAATTTGGGCGATTATTAGGAATAAGGATTTTTATTATTCGGATATTGTGTTTACAAAAGATGATTTTAATAAGTTTAAGGAATGGATTAATAGAAAGTAGAGGTAAGTAAATTCAGGTTTCTTGGTTATAATATGGAGGTGAAAATTTGAAAGACATTTTAGGTAGAGAGATTAAAGATGGTGATATGTGTATTGGAATGGCAATAGGTAGAAATTCACCAGGAATGCATATTGGAGTTTTTCAAGGTAGCTCAGTTGTTTATTTAGGATATAGCGAAGAATATATTAATAAAAGTTGTACAAGCAATACATATCTGATCGAAAATCCAACGAAAAAGGAGTTGGAAATTAGAGATAAAATAAATATACTCCTTCAGAAAGAAGCAGAAGAGCGAGAGCGAAAAGCAAATTTAAAAACAATTCCGTTAAGTAAATTAGAAGTGGGTGGAATTTACAAATCAACTCAAGGGAAAATGTATTTATATCTTGGTAAGAAAAAAGTAATTTTCGAAGATTTTGATTATGGTAATACTGATATAAAAGAAGGGTACTGTTTTGCTTATGTATATAATAGTGATTATGAATCAGATGAAAAAATTTTAGAAAAAGCTTTGGAAATTAATACATATCGAAGAAGTCATTTTATTTCAGTTTTAAAAGGCAATAAAAAGTTGACAGATATTGTTAGAAAGGTTGATTTGAAGTTTCCACTAATCAAAGAGGAAAAGCAAGAAGGTAATTGGAGAAATCATGGGAACAACATGAAATTGACCATCGAGTAGAGAATGTTGAAGCAAGGAGGTAAAAATGTCTAGTTGGACTTATATCAATGGTACAATAACAGTTCGTCCTATGGGTAGAACACAGCCTGAGAAGAGATATATTCTTGAAACAGTGCTAAATCATTTGCCTAGAGTGACAGGTTCTGAGGGCGATATGGATGTATACATCATTCAGAAAAATGGTTATAACAGTTCGTGTTCATGTGATGAATTTGGCGAAGTGACAAATAATTTAATAGATAGATACGGATATAAGAGTCGTAGTAGAGGATGGTTACAAACACAGGACGAATATATCCTTGTTGTAAATGCAGCCTTAAGAGACAGAGAATTTGAACAGACTTACAGAGAATTTATGAAATGGTTTGTACGATTTTGCAAGAGAGTAGGCTGTGAAGATGTTCTTGTAGAAATCAAAGGATATGACAAGTCAACTATTATCAAGAATAGAAATATTCAGAGGGAGAAATATTCTTGGAAGAGTGTTTTTGATGGATTATTTGAAAATCCAAGTTGGTGTAATAACAATAAAAAAGGATATAAAGAGCCAAACTGGTGCGAATTTATGATGTACGACAGAGCAAAGAATTCTGATTATCCTATGACACTTGCTTACAAATATTTTAACGATGAAGAAAATGACAAGGAAGTTGAGAGAAGAATGAATTATAGATAACCTTACATAAAAACAACATATCCTTGGGTATAGAGGTAATATATGAAACGAGAAAATTTAGAAAAAGCAACAAAAATTAATCAAGAAATCAAGAGACTTGAACAGGAAATTGATTTTCTTGACGATGCAAATATGAGAAGAATACATTCAATAGTTAAGGCGTTGATGCCAAAAAAGTATACATATAAAGGTTATTTTTGTTCAGAAAGAGATATTGATTCTATTGGTTCATGTGTATATTTAGATCATAAAGAATGTGTAGCTCTTGCAGATATTAAACGAAATGAAATTGAAGAATTGCAGAAGCAATATGAATTATTGGATTCTGAATAAAAGAGAATAATACATTGGAGGTGCTAAATTTTGAAGTTAATTGGCGATGAAGCATTTAATGAATATCAGAAATTAAAAGAAAAGAATACTCCCAAGAAAGTAAAACTACAGAAATATGAGCCATTGTTCAAAATAGGATGGAGATATGCGTGTCCTTCTTGTGGGTGTGGTGTTGGTGCAAATATATACGATACAGAATATACAGATGAATATCCATATTGTGATAATTGCGGTCAAGCGTTGGATTGGAAAAAATAACAAGAAACCAATCTTTCATTCGGAAATTTTTAATCATATCTAAGCCATTCGGCTATTGGAATCCCAACAAACAAGAGAACAAAATATCAGAAAGGTGGTGAAAAGTAGTGCATCCAAGTGATTTTTTTGAAAATTGCTCATTGAGGACTGGAATTGATACATTTGAAATTTTTGATGAAGATTTGAAGCAAAAATTAAAAAATATTCATCCTAAAAATTTCTTAAAAACAAAAATCACCTTACCTGTTTATAAGATAAATCTATCTTATGTGACAGAAAAAGGAAATTACAAGACAGTTGATAGATATACTGTAATGGATTCGGAGTCAGATGATGAGTATGTAGATTTTTGGATAGATATGTTTATTCAGGATTATAACAAAGATAATCCAAATCATAAAATGACAAAATGTGAAGTCAACAGTATTGAACGAATCTGTGAGGCTGTGCTACCACTTGGTTAGTTTTTCACCATATGTATTTAATACCTTTGATTAGCAAAGGTTGTCACAATGATTCATAAGACGGATCATTGGTTTATATGAATCGAAAAAGTAATGTGATAGTGACGTAAAAAGACACTCACTAAGTATGGCTTTACCTCATTGAAATGAAATAAATTTCAGTGAGGAAAGTACATATTGGTACAGAAAGCTAATACAATTGAAGAATTATTACAGGATTGTCCTGTAAACTCAATAATAGGAGACAATTTAATAAGAGCATGGTCAAAAATTAACAGTCCTAAATATAAAAAAATCGTATGTTCCATTTCAGGTGGATCAGATAGTGATGTAATGTTGGATATTGTTTGGAGATGTGACAAGGATAATAAAGTTACATATGTTTGGTTTGATACTGGCTTGGAGTATCAAGCCACAAAAGACCATTTAAAGTATTTAGAGAATAAATATAATATAGAAATCAAACCATATAAAGCAATTAAACCAATTCCATTATCGTGCAAACAATATGGTCAACCGTTTATAAACAAACAAGCTGCCGAATACATAGATAGACTTCAAAGACATGGTTTTAAATGGGAAGATAAATTGTTTGATGAATTATATAAGGAATATCCAAAATGTAAAGCTGCTTTGCTGTGGTGGTGTAATTTAAAGAAATCGAATGCTTTTAATATTGCAAATAATAAATGGCTTAAAGAGTTTATTATTGAAAATCCACCAACATTTAAAATTTCATCAAAATGTTGTCAGTATGCAAAAAAGGACGTTTCTCATAAATTAATAAAAGAAAATACATATGAATTAAATATAGTTGGTGTGAGAAGAGCAGAAGGCGGTGTTAGAGCCACATCCTATAAGTCGTGTTTTAGCGAAGGCGATGATGGATGCGATAATTATAGACCTCTATTTTGGTATAAAGATTCTGACAAAATTGATTATGAAAACGCTTATAATGTTGAGCATTCAGATTGTTATGTTGTTTATGCCTTACCAAGAACAGGTTGTGCAGGTTGTCCATTTGGAAGAGATTTTGAGAATGAGCTTGAAATTATTCAAAAATATGAACCAAAACTTTATAAGGCTGTTAATAATATTTTTGGAGATTCTTACGAATATACAAGGAAGTATCGTGAATTTGTAAAGAAAATGAATAAAAAGTAGAGAATAACAAATTGAGAGGTCACGAAAGCCTTGAAAAATAAGGCTTTTAGAACCTCAAATACTGAGAGGTGATAATTTGAATGAACCAAAGTTTTATGTACAGGAATTAATATCTACGGAATATATGGACAAAAGAGTTTTAATCCTATATCCATATGAACTTAGCAATGAGCCGATATTAAAAGACAATATTCTTAAAATGACAAAAGTGATAAGAGAATATATAAAAGAGTCTGAAATGTATAGAAAGTGTGTAGATACAATTCCAAATCTTATATGGGATTCTCAAAAAATATCTATGCAAAATGAAGCTGATGAACATCAAAGAAAAGCCGATGAATTTGCAGAGAAAATGAATGAAGGTATCAGTCCTTATGCGTGGTATGTCAAAGGGAGTTTTAACGGAGAGATAGGTGGATTTCATTACAATGTAGATAATATAGTTTATTTGGATAAAAACTAAAAGGAAATTTTTCTTTCTTGGGAGGTGATTAATATATTTCGTATAGAGAAAACTGAAGTTGTAAATGGATGTGATTGTTGGGGAAGACCAGAATATGATGATGTATATGAAGTTTATTGTAATGATGAATTTGTATGTCGTATGTCAAGTGATCCAACAATATTAGTTGATAAGATAAATGATGTTTTAAATAGTTATAGGAGAATAATTATATAGGACAGCTAATTAATAAAACAGTATTATGAAAAATCGGAGGAAAAAGAATGAAAAGAGGAGATATTATTGAATTAATTGAGGATACAACATTTTATAAAAAAGGTAAGAAGGCTTATTTTATTGGTAGATCAAATTTTAATCCTAATAAAATTGAAATTGTTTGGGTTGGTGAAGAACAGGCTTATAAAGATGGCGATATAGACGAATTTCCAGCTAGATTGTTTAAGCAGGTTGAACATGGCGATAGGTGATGGAAGAAGAACATATTCAGATAGTACATTAAAGTCTATGACAAAAGATGAGCTGATTGATATTATTCGCTGCTTAGAAAGTAATCTTAGAAATGCACATGAGACAAATGATATTCAGTATGAGAATTGTAAGAGGTTGCTAAGTGAAAATGGGATAATTCAAGGTGGATATAAGAAGAAAATTGATGAACAGACAGAGGCTTGGATTAAAGCAGGATTGACATTATCAGAAGCAGACAAAGAAGAATTGATGAGAATGTCGCAGTTAAGAGAATAAGTAATTGTAAACAATAATTTTATATCATAGGAGGAAATAAATATGATGAACAATTTTTTAAATGGCATGTTTGGTAAGGTAGGAAGTGGAATGTGTAGACTTTCTATGAATGGTGGAATTGCAGTTAAGACAAATGGTGGTTATAAGACATATAACATCAAGACTGGCAAGCTCACAAACTGTAGTAACTTTGTATTTGATATTGGAGAGGAATTCTTCTTTATTATTCCAACTAATAAGGTAGAGAAGGGTGACATCATTCTTGTAAATGGTAAGCCAAGATGTGTTATTGAAGCCGATAAGACAAAGATTACAGTAATCAATTATGAGGACTCAACAATTGAAACCGTGCTTCCTGAAAGACATGTATTTATGGGCAATACATATTTTTATGGAAAGATTGTTTCGATGTTTGGAAGTGATGTTATTAAAGGTAAGAAAGGTACAAATAATATCTTTAAGTACATGATGCTTTCTCAGATGATGAAAAGTGATAATGGTTCTGCTGGCATGATGAATGGCAATGGTGGAATGAGTTCTATGTTACCACTTATGATGATGGGTGGAAATATGGGTGATATGTTTGACGGAATGTTCGACTTTGATATGAGTAGCAATGATGACGATGATACAGAAGTAGATGAAGAGGAGGAGGCATAATATGGGATGCGGTTCATGGACAAGAGATAGTTATGTAAGTTATTCAACAACAAAGGGTATGAGTGTTTCAACGGATGGTATGATTAGAGGTTCTTATTCTAATCAGGACATGTTTAAGGCAAGAAATATTGATTCTGCACTTGATCCTAAGAATGTTATTAGAGAGTGTTGCGATACAGAGGAACATCCAAACACAATTCCTGTTATTCTTGCACTTGATGTAACTGGTTCTATGGGACAGGCTGCCGTTGAAGTGGCAAAGAAGTTAAATGTAATTATGACTAAGTTATATGAAAAGGTTACAGATGTTGAGTTCCTTATCATGGGTATTGGTGATTTAGCTTGTGATAGCTATCCAATTCAGGCTTCACAGTTTGAGTCAGATATTCGTATTGCTGAACAGCTTGACAAGATTTATTTTGAATTTGGCGGTGGTGGAAATAGTTATGAATCCTACACAGCAGCATGGTATTTCGGTTCTCGTCACACAAAGCTTGATTGCTTAAACCGTGGAAGAAAAGGAATTATTATTACAATGGGTGATGAGCAGTTAAATCCATATCTTCCATTTAAGAGTAGAGGTCATGGCTTATCAGAGGTGACAGGTGATAACCTTCAGTCTGATGTAGAGACTAAGGATTTATACGAAGAGGCTTCTCAGAAGTTTAACATTTATCATTTAGATGTAAATCACGGTCACAGATGGGATGAAGAAGAAATTGAGAAGTCCTACAAGAAGTATCTTGATGATACACACTTTAGAAGAGTAACTATGGATAGTATTACAAATGAGATTGTAGATATTATTGTTAGTGAAGCAGAGAATAATGTTACAGATACAGTTACTACACCTTCTAACTCAGAAGGAATTACTTGGTAGGATAGGAGATTTAAGAGATGAAAGACATTAAGATTGTAATAGGTGCTAACTTTGGAGATTGTGGAAAGGGATTAATGACAGATTATTTCTCACAGAAACCTAATAGTATTGTTGTTTGTTCAAATGGTGGTGCTCAGAGAGGACATACCGTAACAACGCCTGATGGAATCAGACATGTCTTTCATCATTTTGGATCTGGAACATTCAATCATGCAAGTACATATTTATCTGAGGATTTTATTGTTAATCCAATTATCTTTAAGCAGGAATATGATGAATTGATGAAATTAGGATATATTACGAATGTTTATATCAATCAAAATTGTATGTTGACTACACCTTTTGATATGATGGCAAATCAGATTATAGAAGAAAATCGTGGAAAAAATAAACATGGTAGTTGTGGCTTGGGAATTTTTGAAACTATCAAAAGATATAAAGCTGGCATAACTGATGTAGATAATCATATCAGGGAATACTACTTAGAACAATTTGAAAGAGATAATATTATATTAACAGATGAATGGTCAAAAATATTCCTTGATAATGGTATATTTGAACACTTTTTAGATGATTGGGATTTTATGAATAATCACTCATTGGCTATATCAGATAATTATTTCTTAAATCAATTTGACAATATTGTATTTGAAGCTGCACAAGGTTTATTGCTTGATCAGAACAACACAGAATATTTTCCACATCTAACACCGTCTAATACAGGTATTAAAAATCCCAAGAGAATAATTGAAAATGTTGAATGGAATGATGAGATAAATATTGAAACTTGTTATGTATCTCGTACTTATTTAACAAGACATGGTGCTGGTAAATTCCCATCTGAATGTAATAAGAGATTTATCAACGAATATATGTTTGATAAAACAAATGTGCCAAATCCATTCCAGGATACATTGAGATATGGAACACTGGATTTAGGAGAATTATATAGTAGATGCTCTAATGATATAGGAAACTTTGGAGATAAAAAATCAATCACCATTACACATTGTAATGAATATGATTGGGATAATGATAAATTGATTGAGTTATTCAAGGATTGGAATATTTATTACTCAGATGGTGAAACACATAATGATGTGAACTGAGAACAAGAAAGATTCGTTTCTTGTGGAAATTTGAAAGGAGAATATATTAAATGAACGAAGAATTTTTATTAATCGTAGAAAGCTTAGAAAAATATAAGGATCTATTAGAAAGCAAAAATGATGAAATTTTTGATGGAATGACTGAAGGCGAAAAGAGAGCATATCAGTTAGGAATTACAAATATGTATGAAATGTTGAAACAAATTATTGAACATGATCGCAACGAAGGTAATTATAATGTATTTGTTCCTGAGATTAATGAAGAAGAATCTGGTGAATATGATTTAGAAGATTTTATTAAATGGGATTCTAAGAACAGAGAATAAATAAGTAGGAATTATCGGTTTCATATGGAGGTGAAATAATGGCTTGTAAATATCCGAAAGAAAGTAGAATGCACTATTCATGCATTTTGTGTGATGAAAAGAATATATGTAAAGATACGATTACTTCTTTACCTTTAACCAATTCAAACATTCCTATGCCAGAAGCTCAGACAGTAAAAGATGTTATTCCGTCTGCATCAGAAGCAAATAAGATGACAAATAATGCAATTGATAGTTGCACTACACAACAGTTGGCAGAATTGTCTAAATTGATTAGAGATGCGATTGAAGATGGCAAATTTTCAATTAGTGAAGATGGTTCTTTGAAGCCTGAAACACGAAAGAAATTAGAGGAACTTGGTTATAAAGTCGAGACTGGTACTCAGTACAATGAGCCATATTACAGTATTAGTTGGAGAGAAACGAAGTAAATTTCGATTTTATATGAGGAGGTAAAGATAATGGCATATAAAAATACAAATTATAGAGAACAAATAGACAAGGAATCATATCAGTATAGTGATTTAGCTGATTATGAATTTGATGATAGGGAAGAATTTATTCCCAAAAGTATTGTCATTCAAATAATTGACGTGATTAAATCTGATATAAATGATATTAATCATAAGTTAGAACCTATAAATGGTTTAACAGAAGTGGATGAAATTAAAGAACAAGTTTCTGAATTAAGTATGAAATTATATTAGTAAGAGAGAATATAAAAGTAAAGAAAGAGAGCTTCATTGCCATCTGGATGGCTCATTAAGCCGTGAATTTGTCGAGAAAAGG